>SWBY01001522.1_pt1 | contig 14175 bp, 12 predicted proteins | sample 4693071 | NCBI WGS metagenome assembly SWBY01 (sample SAMN10267273, study PRJNA491770) | bioreactor metagenome | isolation source: DHS bioreactor inoculated with marine methane seep sediment | place: Japan: Omine Ridge, Nankai Trough | collected 2006-05-06 | reverse complement strand
AGCTCTTCAACAGTTATACTGCCAGTTGCGCCTGGAATCTCAATTGAAGGTATTGTTTCACCAATATTTCCCCAGAAACTTGCAACACCATTTCTCATGGTTTGAGTCTGGGTATATTGATTACTTACTCCTCCGCCACTGCTACCGCCACCACCAGAAGGTTTCTTCTTTACATTAAATGTATATGGTATCTCTGCTGAAAAAGTAAGTTTATTCGGATTTCCTTCAACGTTCACGTCAATTTTTGCTATGTTAGAATATGTACCCACGGATAGCCCACTGACTTCAATTCTATATTTCATATTTGATACTGGGCCATCATCATCCTGACCATAACCATACCCGTAGCCATATCCATAACCTTTACCAAAATCATAACCATAACCATAACCGACGCCTGGATTTTCATCATAGCCATACCCATATCCATAAACATAAGGTGCTGATTCAATTCTGGTTACTGTATATCCTTGTGGACATCCTGGTAGAATTGTTCCATTCGGATAAAATGAAATATTTCCTAATGGAAGGTGGGTTACATTAATACTTTTAACATTAATAGAGTCAGCTCCCGTAAGTTTCAAATTTATTTCAAATATAGCCTTACCACCTACCGTATAATCTATAGGTGTTTTCATTTCAACCTTTACTGCACTTGCTGGGCCTGATAAAATCAGCATTAGCACGACTAATAGAGTTACTGAAATACTAATTATACGGCTTTTCTTATTACTTTTTCTGGAATTTGTTTGATTTTCCATATATACCACCATTTGAAAATGGTTTTTATTATTAGAATATATAGCACAATAATCCTATAAATAAATTTTCATATTTTTGGCATTGGGACAAAATTACTCAATCTGTAATCCCATGATTTCGCAGTCTTCTTCAGTAAGCTCTACCACACGGAAATAATACTCGGCAGAAAATCGTTCTTTATACTGCAACATTTGATGAATACAGAAACAAAACCCACCCAACATGAAAAAACAAAACGTAACCACAGCACCATATACCTGATAACCGCCCAGGCGGCATTTGCAGCCTGAATCCGGTCCTGTAGTCTTTTCAGTAATTTCCTACTGGCAGCAACTGCCAGTTATTGGTTATCTGTCACCAGCCACATGTAGATCCGCTGAAGTGAACGCCCCGGTCAGTGCGTGTATTTCTTTTCTTCACCATGTCTGAGGATAGCGGACGTAGACGCAACTTCCCGGAAAGCGCAAAAAAGTTTCTGCATGCCGTGCCTGATCGGATCAACTCTGCAGCTTCAATGAGACGCTACATGAACTTCCCCTATTCTAAAACCCCAGGCGGCTGCGCACACCTGCAAGTTTGCCGCTGTCCCGCAGGTGGATGTATCCGAGCGGTATCGCAGTGAGGATCAGGATGACTATGAATGAGTTGACGGCTGTGATCTTTATGTGGAAGAGGTAATTCAGGTAGAAGACGGTGAGCGGGACGAGTGCGATCGAGAGGCCAAAGGAGAGGGCGATGCGCTCGATTGCGTCGATCTCGTTCTTTTCGAAGAATGCAAATGTCCAGGCGAAGCCAGGGATGAACAGTACGAAGATCGATCCTATGATCATGCGGGTGAGGGATAGTGGGTCCATGGAATATTACACCTCTTCGGATGTTATATTATTTGTGGTAATATCTTCGTCGTCTTCCATTACCAATATTGATAGCAGTATAATCAATATTCCGGAAAGTGCTGCTATCAGGTATGAAAGTCTGCCGATGTCCTGTGTCTTGTACCAGATTATCACAGCACCTGCGACACCTGCAAAACCAATGAAAATATATTCTTTTGTCGTGAGTTCTACTGGCTCGTGAACTGTGTTTTTCTCATCATCTTTGTTTGCGAAGACCGATGCTGCGCCAAAAAGTATCACAATTAGAAGAAAATAATTCATATTGAGCCATTCTTTGGCTGGTGGGTGCAACTCCTGAACTAACAGGATTAACAAATACGCAACCAGCACGAACTGGAAGATATTGTTTATGCCAATACGCATCAATTCGACAGCTTCATACTCACCACGATCTTTTTTTAAAGCAAGTGGCAATTCTGTAAGGTGATCCACAAACGGCATACCAAATCGATCGGCAAGATCGATAAATGCAGAAATATTGTCTATGAGATAATCTGTTATTTCAAAAAAGTAAAATGCTGTCAATACAATGAGATAAATGGCAAACATCCAATATATTTTTTCACTTAAACCAGGGTATGAATAGGGATTGAAATGAAGGTATATTAATAAACCGACCGCAATTACACTGAAAATAATAAAACTCTCTAAAAAACTCCTGCGGTTTTTTACGATGATGTCATCCATTTCATTCACCTCGAGCAAGAGAATATTAAGATTCCGATTGTGATAAATGTAACGTTGTGACGTTTATATGTTACTATGTTACATACGCTAATCTCGCACCGCATAAATTATGCTTTCATTGTTGCATAGCAATGTAGAATTGCTATTTGCAAACTTTTCAAGTTCGATCCAATTTCTAAAATTCTTCGAGTGGTATACATAAATCGGACCGTCCCACGCTGATAAAAATTCGTTTGCCATGCCTGCATCTTTCGTCCGCAAGAATTCAAGCCACTCTGACCTGTTATACATATCCCACTGGAACAGTCCTGGCGCAATAACCCTGTGCTCGCTCCACCCCAGAACCCACGGCGCGTCATAGCTTGTTGCGAGTATGTATGCATCCGGCTCGGTGTTCGATGCCAGCCACTGGATCGATTCTAATTGATTATCGTTTATCAGTGGCTTTGCGTGTGATATCTGGTCGATCAGTACTATGCCGCTTGATGCCAGCAGCAGTATAACTGCTGCTGTTCCCAGCTTTTTCGATATCAACTTCGATTCCAGAAAACCGTAATTCAGTCCAACGCCTGCGAAGATTATTAGCAGGATGTCAAGGGATACTATCAGGCGCTTGAAAAAGAATAACTGGAATACCACGATCGCTGCATTTATCAGGAATCCATAAAGAAGACCACTCCATTTTTTCTGAAGCAGGACGTAGATCACTCCGATAAGTCCAAACGGCAGGTAGGCAAGCGACACCCATTCGTATTTCTCAAATCCGAAGAATGTCCCGCCGCCGGCTGCCTGACTTACTTGAATATTTGTTATCGCGGTTTCTGCCACCCCGCGTATCATGGGGAGATTATACTCAAGCCTTGGCAGCCAGAACGGTGCGATCAGGATCGCGGTTGCAAGTATTGTGAATATTATGTTCTTATCTCGCGCGCGCAGGAAATAAGGTATCAGTATCAACGAGAACAGCAAGAATTCAGGCCTGTGGTAGATGCCAAGTGCGGCGTACATTAATACAAGAGGAGCGTATTTTTTGCGCTCAAGCAGGTATATCGCAAGGAGTAAGAGCATCAGGCCAATGACATTCTTGAAATAGAGAAATGTGAACATTGTATATTGTGTGTAAGAGAGTGCATAGAGCATGGAAGCAATGACGGCTGAGCGCTCGTCAAAGAGAGACCGTGTAAGGATGTACACAGGCAGGACAAGAAGTGCGCACAGGAAGGGGAAGAGTATCTTAAAGAACTGAACTGCGTCGAATCCTGCAAAGATGTGCAGGATATCTGTCAGGACGAGCAAACCCTGTGGGTACATCATCTTCAGCCAGTCAGGAAGAGTGCTTTCAGGGATGTTGGGGAGGCTGTTTGCATACGTTTCTATGGCATATTTGTAGAACCCGGGATCGTAACCAAGAGGCACCTGTGTATGGAGGTAGGGTACGAGGCGGGCTAACAGTATGAATGTGAAGAGTATCAAAAGAATCAGTCCTGTGCGGGGAACTGCGAATGAACCGCTTTTTTTAAGCTCCAAGAGGGCAGGAATGGAAAAAAGAGGCAAGATATATGCAAATAATTTGAAGTTCAGATAATAGGATGGTATTATATTAAGTTCTTTTAGTAGCACTGCAACTACAAAGACCATGCATAACTGGACATAACTGGATTCGAGTGTTTTTTTCAGGACCATCGCATAATCCAATGTCAATCAATATTTATATCAATAGTGGTCAATAGTGTATAATTTTTGTTTTCCATAATATCTATTAGCATCTATTGATTTTTATAAAAATTGATTTTAAAAAAAGAGGTACAGTTATATAAATAATGGTATTATAAAGAAGCTATCAATGAAACTGATAGTCACCATTCCGGCATATAATGAAGAGAATACCCTCGGCAAGGTCATCAAGGAAATTCCGCGCCAGATCAATGGAATCGATCCGGTTGAGGTGTTAGTTGTCAACGATGGCTCTACAGACAACACAGTCAAAGTTGCAAAGGATGCGGGTGCGGATCATGTCATAACCCTGAAAGAGAACCAGGGGCTTGCCTTTGCATTCAGGACAGGGCTTGAAGAAGCACTTAAAAGAGATGCCGATATCATAGCAAACACTGATGCAGATTTCCAGTACAACCAGCAGCAAATACCGGATCTTGTAAAGCCCATACTGGAAGGAAAAGCAGATATTGTCCTGGGTTCCAGATTCAGCGGACACATCGAGCACATGGTGCCTCAGAAAAAAATCGGGAATATCATTGCGACCCGTGTTACCAGAATGGCATCCGGTTATCCTGTAACCGATGCCCAGACCGGGTTCCGGGCTTTTTCAAGGGATGCGGCACTGCGCATGAACATTCTTTCAGATTATACGTATGTGCAGGAGACCATAATGCAGGCAGTTGATCATAACCTTACCATGGTCGAGATCCCGATCGAATTCCGGAAACGTGAGGGTGATTCAAGACTTATGAGCGGTGTGTTCAATTATGCAAAACGTGCGGCATCTACCATACTGCGGACATACCGGGATTACAATCCGCTTAAAGTATTTACTTTGATTGGATTGCTGTTTTTAATAGCCGGTACAGCTACCGGATTAAGAGTACTGGTTCACTACCTGCAAACGGGAATGGTTACTCCTTACCTGCCGTCTGCCATATTGACTACGATCCTGTGGATCATGGGTGTGCAGATATTTGTATTCGGGCTGATCGCCGATATGTTGAGAACCCAGCGGCAGATAGGGGAAGAAGTGCTATACCGCCTAAAAAAAATGAAGTTTGGTTAGATTTTGTTGCATTGGTGTTCGCTTAAGGAGTTTTATTAGCTTATTGCCATACTGGTCATGTATCGTCTCGTACGTCGAAATTGATGAAGCCTAACTCTATCCTGTCAATCCTGTCCATAAAGTCAGGCAGTAAGATTCCATGTTTGATAATATGTCCCTAAAAACCGAAGGATACAATGGATGCAACTATAACCAATAAAATCGAGTGTGCAATTATTGTGCAATAAAAACCCATAGCAAGATACGCAATAAAGGAAGAGATTTATTATAAACTATGGACGTAATGGGTGATTACAGGATTAGTTGCAAATGTTCAAGCCAAAAAATGTCCTACTATGAAGATGTGGAGAATGTCCCCTAAAAGCTAAAAAATGTCCGTAAAAATGTCCCAAAAAAACCAAAGGATACAATGGATGCAATTATGCCCAAAAAATATGATTGTGCAATTATTGTGCAATTTCGGGAGACAATACAAAAATATGGATCACCACAACATTGTGCAGTCAATAACTAAAATAAAATGATTGAATGTATCCAAAATATTAGACGGGATTAACAGGATTTACAGGATCGGGAACAACAATTTGCATCCTGTAAATCCTGTGAATCCTGTCCACAAATTTAGCTGCCCATATGATGTTAAAGGACTAATCAAGATAAATGGTAAAGGAAGATATACTATAAACTGCGGACGTAACGGACGATCAACCGAATATATTAAATCCCCAAAAATGCCCCTGAAAAACCGCACCACACAAAGCTTATAATACAAAAAAAATACCCCCAATCCCCCATGAAAAAACAAAACGTAACTCACGGCACCATATACCTGATGGCCGCCCAGGCGGTATTCGTAGCCTCGGGCTACGCCATCCACATAGGTCTCGCCCGCCTGCTGGGACCTTCGGATTACGGCATCTATGCCGTGGTGATATCACTCATGACGATGGTCAACCTGATACTCACAACAGGCATACCGCAGGCGGTGTCTAAGTATGTGGGTCATAAGAACGGGAGTGCAGAAACCATTCAATTTAAAATGATTGGAGTGCCGTTTAATAGAATTATGATACAAATAAAAGGAGATTGTGTTTGACATGAAAATTGTTATGTTAACTACCTCATTTCCACGAACAGATGTTGATTATCTTGCACGGTGGATTTTAGAACTTAGTCAAGAACTTACAAAAATCGGAACAATATCATCTATTGTTGTGCCACATGCGCCGGGTTTAAAAAAATCAGATGTCATCGGTGGGATAGAAGTACATCGATTTAAATACGCTCCAAAAAACTATGAAGTTTTGGGGTATGGTAATTTTTTGCCACACGAAAGCACAAAATCAAAATTTAAGACCTTTATATTATACATGCGTAACATATTATTGTTTATACCATTTTTAATATCGATGTTTATTTCAACTGCTCAGGCATGTAAAAAAGATAAATCAGAGATTATTTTATCACATTGGACATTTCCTGCAGGATTAATAGGAATATGTGTTGCCAAACTTTTTAGAATGAAATCAATTTTAAAAATATACGGAACTGATCTAATATTCATTAAGAGGTTCAAACTTAAGTGGTTAGGCAGATATATTATGAAAAACAGTTCTACCATAATTGCAAATAGCCAATATACAAAAAATGTTGCCATTGAATTTGGCATCAGCCCAGATAAAATTGAAGTAATTCCAGAAGGCACTTATTATCCAATAGAGATTCCTGACCATGATTTACATGCATTAAGAAATGAACTTTGCTTATCATCAAACGAAGTTATTTTTACAATTCACAGATTGATACCGTTAAAAGGTACTTCATATTTAATACGTGCCATGTCAATGGTGATTGAAAAATGTCCTGATGCAAGACTGATCATTGGCGGAGAGGGGCCAGAGAATGAGAAGCTGAAAGCTTTAGCTAAAGAATTGTGTATAGAAGATAAAATTTTATTCGTGGGGCGTATATCAGAAGAACAACTTCCAGTGTACTATAAATTATGCGATGTGTATGTTATCCCATCTATCCGAGATAAATGGGGCAATACCGAAGGTTTGGGTATGCCAGTAATTGAAGCTATGAGTTATGGAAAGCCTGTGGTGGGATTCGATGTAGGGGGACCGAAGTATACGATTGAGGATGGGGTTAATGGTTATTCTGTGAAGGAAAGGGGTTGGGAAGAAATGGGGGATAAAATTTGTTTGCTTTTAAATAATGCAGATTTACGACAAAGATTCGGAAATTCAGGAAAAAGATTATATGAGAAATATACGTGGTGCGAAATATCTAAAGAATATAATAAATGTCTTGATATGTATAAATAAGATCGAATTTAAAATAGAATAATAATAATAATAATAATATATGTGAATTATTATGAAAATTGCATTCGTAAATTGGTATAATGTAGATGAACCCTATTCAGGAGGTAAACTGCGCATTTTAAACCTTGTGAAGGGGTTGGGCTCAAATAACAATGTTATTTTAATTTCTCCAGTTTGTAATAGCGCGAATCGTGCTTCTGAATTATTCAGACAAATTCCTATACCGATAGATATAGCAAGAAAAATATTTGGAATAAATATTGGTATTTTTAATTTTTTTATTCCATTTAATTTTGTAAAAAGTTATAATACCCTAATACGATTTAAACCAGATATTGTGATATCTGAGCATATATGGAGTTTTATTCCTGCACTTGCAGCAATGAAAAAAATAGACTTTCTTCTTATCACTGATACACATAACATTGAGATAGAATACCTTAATAGTAAATTTGGGATTTCCGTCTATTCCAAGATTGTACGATTATTTGAAAAATGGATCTTACAACATTCCGATTTAATTATAGTTTGTTCGAAAAGAGAAAAAGAGATTGTTAACAATTTATATAATCTATCTTCACAGAACATAATTGTCGTACCAAATGGTACATCATTGGATGAAACATTATTAATAGAGGATAGCACAAAAACATTTGGCGATAAAAAAACAATTCTTTTTATAGGAAAACTCGATTATGGTCCTAATCGAAAAGCTGTAGATTACATCGTCGAAAAGATTTCACCACGAATGATGGAGAATAATCCGTCGGTGATATTTGTCATAATTGGGGGGCCAAAACCTCCCATATTAGCAAAAAATGTTGTATTTACTGGGTATGTCCATGATATAAAACCGTATTTAAGATCTGCTGATATATGTATAGCTCCAATTTTTTCGGGATCTGGAACCCGTCTCAAAGTATTAGAATATATGGCTTACAAAAAACCTGTAGTATCAACATCAAAAGGTGTTGAAGGTATAGATGGGATGGAGAATCATAAAAATGTAGTCATAGCAGATGATGAGGATAGTTTTTATGATGCCATATCTAATCTATTAAATGATTCAGGATTAAGAAAAACGATTGGGTGTGCTGGGAACGATTTGGCGCAAAAATATTCTTGGAATCGTATAGTGAAAGATTTTCAACAAAATATACTATATTGCTTAACCAAAGGTGTTAATAAATGACATTGAAAAGGATTGGAAAAATTAGATTTAACGTAGATAAATTATTGATACTTTGGTTGATATTTATAGCATTTTTATATTTTTCAAATATGTCATATGGGGCTTTAGGTGATGATAGTCCTGGATATATATTCATGGCATCCAAGATAGTAGAAACAGGTTCTTCTACATACCAAGATGAAATCGTACATCTGTTTCTTGAAAATGGTTTAAATGCAAGATTAGCATTGCCACATTCTGGTTATAATATTCTAAATGATGATGGGTTAGTTGGTTCTGTATCCGCAGAAGGTTATCCACGAATAATGGCATTTTTTTATATAATATTTGGTCCAATTGGATTTTATATAGTAAATCCACTACTTTCGGTCCTATTTTTAATGTCCTTTTACTGTTTACTCAAAGAGTTATTTCCATTTAGAGAGAGTAGAACCATTTTTGCATTTGTTTGTACTTTTATTTTAAGTATCAATGGCTTCTTTTGGACTCTATCAACCTACCAACCAATGACCGATACCACACCATTATTATTTATTTGTCTTTCAATGTTATTATTTATAAAGTCATTTAGAATTGAAAAAAGTGGAATGTTATTAATAGGATTATCTGGACTCCTTTTCGGATGGGGGTTGTGCATAAGGTATGCAAATGTTGTACTTCTATTACCATTTTTTGCCTTTTTTATATATTCTGAGAGACGAAAGTTAATGTCATTAAGTAACATCAGATTGATAACAATATTTACAATTTGTATTTTATTTGCATCATCAGTAGCTATAATGAATATTCATGAAAATAAGACACTACAATACCACTCTCAATGGAGTGATGACTCAACGATTAAACCAAGTGGATTAAGTCTAGAGAATATCTACAATAATCAGGGTAAATTTAAACCAGGGGTTGGAAGTTTTTTTATATATAAAGATGTAATTATGAACAAGATATTTGCACCAAATATCCTTTTCTTTCTAATCATTGGATGTTTATTTCTTTTAGTTCATAGTAAGATATCTTTTATTTTTATAACACTTTGGATGTTTGCGATAGTGTCATTATACTTGATGTGGGTTAATCCCTACTGGAGATATATAGCACCAGCGATTCCAGCTTTCATTGTTCTCTACGTTTCAGCTTTATTCGCTATTCCAAAATTAATGGTCAATAAAAGAATTAGAATTCTTTCTATAACTATATTGGTAATATTGGTAGTAATTGGCAATATGGGATCAATAGCAAGAACGGATAAAATCATATTCGGAAATCCATCTTTGCCCTCAGATAAATCTGTGTCTTATGGGGATTTTCAAAATGTTATGTCTATTGATAATAATTTTGATGCGTTTGTTACCATGGGCAAATCAAATACGATGATTGGTTTCCTCCGGACATATTTAGGTACGCCTTTTATAATAGTGTCAAAGGGTGACACACATATTAATGAAATAGATATATTATTAAAAAACGGCTATAAAGTTGGTTTGTGGTATGACGGTTCAGATTCTAAAACATTTGGAATTATAAAATCTAATTATAACCTAACTGAATACTCGATTAATGTATATGATACGATGGGGACAATAAAGATATATTCTATTGATTACTAGCAAAATATCAAATGTTAACTTTTGTATCTAAGGCCATCAAAAATTCCTTTTAGATAACTCCTGAAAAACCCCCCTCCCCTCCTGTTAATCATATCGAATATAAGAGCACCAATCGTTTTAATTACTATTTGGTAGGGATAAAATACAAAGTAATACTTAAAGCTAGAATTTTTTTTCATAAATATCAACCTATTTCTCGCAAAATAATAATTATAAAAATCACTGTGTAGATTCGAAGATTTTGAGACTTTATGCCAAATTTTGGATGATTTATTGCAGATTAATTTATATCCCTCCCGCTGTAATCTCACACACAAATCAGCATCTTCAAAGTACGCAAAATATTTTTCATCAAAAAATATATTATTTCCGATCTTAATATTTATCAATATGCAACAACCGGTAACAAAATCAACTTCTGTTGACATACTTCCCAATTTATCATCTTCAATTTCATCAATCAAACAATGATAAGGCCTCCCTATCCACCAATTAACTTTTCCACCACCATACTGAATTTTACTCGGCTCATCATAATAATATATTATTGGTCCTACAATCCCAATCTTCGGGTCACTTTCTGCAACCTTCACCAGCTCCCCCAGAAATTCCGGATCCACCACAGTATCATTATTCAACAACAGCACATAATCCGCCCCATCATCCATCGCCCTTCTGATCCCCACATTATTCCCCTCAGCAAACCCCAGATTCTCCCCATTCTCAATGATCTCCATCCCCGGATACCGCTCCCTGAAGCACCCCACCGACCCGTCAGTAGAACCATTATCCACCAACAGTATCTCATAGTTGGGGTAGGTTATGTGTTTTAAAGATTCGAGGCACTCGATGGTGTCTTCCTTGCCGTTCCAGTTCAGGATTATGATGGCGACTTTGGGTTGTTCATTTTTAAAACGGTTTTGAATTATATTTTCTTGCATAATCTAGGTCCTATGAAAAATGCTTTTAATTAGTATTAAATCTTTATCCGAAACTACTTTTAAAATGTAAATAGATCCACAAAACAATAAGAAACTTAAGGTGATTGAAATTATTTTATCAACAAATAAATTAATTAACATATATGATATGATGAAAATTGAAACCGTTATAATAATCCTACTGACATTTTCATAATCCAGTTCATATCCCGTATGTCTTTTCACAAGATAATATAACAAGAAAAATCCTATGAATTCTGTGAATACAGTTGCTACACTGGCCCCAAATAAACTATATCTGGGGATCAATATTAAATTCAATATTATATTTACAATTACCCCAATAAAAACAACTTTTGTATAAATCACTTGTCTATTGATCGAATTTAAAGTATACATCGGAGCATGGGCTAAAAAAGAAAAGAATACAGCCCAGATTAGAATCTGGAGTGCAATAATTGAAGGTTGGTATTCAGAACCAAATATTAGAATAATTATATTGTCGGCTAAAATAGCAGTGGATATTCCAATCATGAATCCGATAACTAACATATACTTCATTGAGATTGAATACATAAATTTCAACGATTCTTCAGAACTGACATATAATTTTGACATTACTGGATAAATTGAAGAAAAATACACTCCAGGTATAAATAATAATATAAACACAAGTTTGTAAGATGCATTATACCAACCTACAACTTCATCGCCTTTTAACAATGATAACATGACAGAATCGATATAAAAATAAATAACCACAAAAATACTTGACAATCCAAAAGGCAACGATTCTTTTATAATAAGCTTCCAAAATTGTACATCTATTGAAAATGAAAAATATATGAATCTTAAATATATCACAAATATATTTAAAATTAACACTATCAAACTAGCTATTAGGTATAATGCTGCAAAACCGATGACATCAAACTGTTGGTTAATTGCAATGACAACACCTACTAAAAGCAAAAAACTGTTTAAGATGTTAAAAAAAGAGATGTATTCCATTTTTTCATAAGCCTGATAAATGGATTTAAAAGTCTGTACAAAACTATTTAAAATTATTGAAATTGAAATAATGTAAACAACCAAAATTGTATTTTTGGGATATCCTAATAGATTAATAAAAAATACAATAAGAAATAATGTTAGAGGTATAAGAAACAGTTTTATTGGAATTATATTGCCGATATATTTATCTGCAAGTTTTTTATTCCGTGCAATTTCTCTCACAGTTAATTGCGATAATCCTAAATCAGTAAAAACCCCAAAAATTCCGGTAAACGCCAGCGCAAAACTCAGCACTCCAAACCCTTCTGCTCCAAGATACCGAGCAGTATACATTATATAAAAAAAGCCTAGCCCCATGCTCACAATCTGAGCAACAAGCAAAACCAGTGTATTCTTAGCAATCCTCCGTACAGTATTCAATTAATCTGACCCCTGCACGTCGTTTTTATTCTCCATCTCACTCTCAACCATAACCCCACCCTCAATAAACTCCCAAACGTCCCCGCATCGCTCCAGTACCAATCCAGCACATAATAACCCATCTGCCCCTTATCGATATACTCATTATTCACATCCGTGATCTCAAGCTCCTCACGACCCGACGGCTTCAGCGTCTTTATGACATCGAACACACCATTGTCATAGATATACAACCCAGCCATAGCATAATCAGACTTCGGCACATCAGGCTTCCCCTCGATACACAGGACCTGCCCGCTGCTCATACACACATCACCGCCCCATGATATATTTGTGTTATTCGAATCATAATAATTCACGCCGTTGCTGTTGCTTATTGTCTCGGGTAATCATTTGCATTGCTGAATTCAACTTCATACTTCACTTAGATTCGATTTCCTATTCGGCTCATCAGGCTGGATCTCCCAGTGACCTCCTCTGCTTGGCCCCTTCCATGAAATTATACCTACCTTTGTCAGTTTCCTTATATGATACTTGACACCATCTAACGTGATATTCAGATGCCCTGCTATTTCTTCCTTTGTAATACCTGGATTTTGCCTGATGAGAAGCAAAATCTCATCCCCCGTTTTAGGGGTAGTTTTGGGGGTAGTTTTGGGGGTAGTGCCCTCCAATCTGTAAAATACCACTAAAAATCCCGTCTTAAGGTCTTTGAATTCAACCTTCACGTTGTCGGCCATGCACTCTTCATAAATCCTCTTCAGCCCAGAGCCCCATCGCTCAATCTCTTTTGACTTATATAAAATTTCCGCGATCAAAGGATTTCTCAGGACGGACTGCTCTTCACCTGTGATGAAATCCTCGGGAGTGAGACCTTTCGGAAATGTTCCAGGATTCCATATTTCCACGCGGTTCTTGAATATTGCGATTTTATTGCTTTCAGGAGCATAATAATCCCTGTGACAGAAAGAATTGACAAGTGCTTCCCTGATTGCCCTTACCGGGATTTCAGGTATTTCCTCCCTCTTGAGCCTCCCGATTTCCGCTCTCCAGTTGATGCGCTCGCTTATATATTCTTCAGATTTTTCCATAAGAGTCCCTTAATGGTAATACAGATTATACCGTCTTATTCACCCTTCCTTGCACCATAACCCCAGCCCGGAGCAAACTCTCAAACGTCCCCGCATCGCTCCAGTGGCCATACAGCACAGAATACCCCATTGCACCCTGCCTGATATACTCATTATTCACATCCGTGATCTCAAGCTCCCCACGACCCGACGGCTTCAGCGTTTTTATGATCTCGAATACACTGTTGTTATAAATGTACAACCCGGTTACAGCATAATCAGACTTCGGCACATCAGGCTTCTCTTCGATGCACAGGACCTGGCCGCTGCTTTCATCCACCTCGGCCACACCAAAGCGCGCCGCATCCGGTACAGCCTTTAAGAAGATGTGTGCACCGGAATTAAAAGACTGTACAGCGTCCTTCATGTTGTCCTGGAAGATATTATCCCCAAGGATAACGGCTACATCTTCAT
>SWBY01004559.1_pt1 | contig 14296 bp, 11 predicted proteins | sample 4693071 | NCBI WGS metagenome assembly SWBY01 (sample SAMN10267273, study PRJNA491770) | bioreactor metagenome | isolation source: DHS bioreactor inoculated with marine methane seep sediment | place: Japan: Omine Ridge, Nankai Trough | collected 2006-05-06 | reverse complement strand
AGATTCAAAAGAAGCACGAAAATGAATAAGAGCTTCCCCGAAATTTTTGTTCGTTGGATGTGTTGTTGGTATTGAGCTGTTGAGATAAGTACTGCAACAGGTTTTTCGTGGCGTGTAAGTTGTACAGCAGGCCCATATTGCAGGTAGGTTATCTTTTGCTTTGCTGATCGGGAATTGAGAATGCATGGCTTTAGCTCCAAAATATTTGTGACAATAGGATATTTATCTTATGGCAAATTTTATGGCTATAATCAAGACGGCAAATTCGTAAGATCTAAGTAGCTGAAATTTATTATTTTTTCTGCAAGATAGATTTAAAGGTGATGGGCATTGAACAATATTGCATCGTATATCATTATTACACCAGCTTTTAATGAGGCTGATTTCATAGAGCAAACAATCCAGAGTGTGTTGCGTCAGAAAATTTTACCAAAACAATGGATTGTGGTTGATGATGGTTCTAATGACAATACAGGTGAAATTATAAAAAAATATGCTGGAGAGCATGAGTTTATTCAGTATCATTATCGGGAAAAACCAGAAGGGCAGGAATATTTTGCCAGCAATGTTTTTGCTATCATGGAAGGCTATGAAAAAATCAAGGAATTTTCCTATGATTTTTTAGCGATATTGGATGCCGATATCCAGCTATCCGAAGATTATTACCAAAGAATATTTAATAAATTTCATGCAGACAGTCATCTTGGTGTTGCCTCCGGAATTTATGAAGATTTAATTGATGGGAAATTATGCCTGGTGTTACACGATCGTCGTTCAACTCCTAAGGCGATCCAGGTTTTCCGTAAAAAAGTATTTGAGGAAATAAATGGTTTTTTACCTCTAAAATGGGGTGGAGAAGATACAATTGCCTGTGTTATGGCACGGATGGTCGGCTGGAAGGCTTGGTCTTTTCCGGATATTAAAGTGATTCATCTCCGACCTACCGGTACAGGAGCGGCAGAAAATATCCTTTCTGTGCGTTTCAGGCAGGGTATTTGTGAGTACAACCTGGCGAGCCAACCACTGTTTTTTCTTCTCAAAATTTTGCGCAGGGTAGTTTTGGAAAAACCTTATATTATTGGTAGTCTGTCAAGATTAACAGGCTATTTGTGGGCAGCTTTAAGGCGGGATGAAATAGTTCTGCCGATAGAAGTTGTTAAGTTTTTCAGAAAAGAACAACTGGCTCGGGTTTTTACGGGAAACAGGGTGTAATGGAAATAAGAAAATTTTGATTCATTTTTAAAAAACCCGCTATTTCACATTGTCACCAGCCAGGATAAAATCTCTAATCGTCTTAATGAGACGTTCATCAGCATATGGCCTTGCACTTTCCATTTCAATAGTATCACGGATATTGTTCCACTTATCGAGCATGTCGCTGACAGCAGTTTCATCTTTGGCGACAAATACACCTTTCCGTTCGGAAAATTTGCTTGCAGTTGCTACCTGATGATTATTTCTTGTTTCTCTGTAGATTGAACGTCGAGGCATGATTAGGATGGGCTTGGCTTTGACAAGAGCAGTTATGATAGACCCCATACCAGCATGACCAATGATTAGTTCTGCCTCATCATATTTCTGGTGGTATACATCGGGAGGCATAAACTCTTTCCAGTCAAAATGCAGTGGTCGGTACCCATCTGGATCGGCTTGACCAATTTGTCCAAAAATTTTTTGTTGTTTATTGTTGCCGCACCATTGATCTACAGCTTTAACAAGACGATCAAAAGGGAGCTCGCTACCGACAGTGAGGAATATCATATCACGGTTCCCTCATAGCGTGGCTGCTTTTTGTTTCCATTTTTTCTGGAAAGGTGCTCCCATTGTGTAAGCCAGAGATCGGCACAGTTAGCGGCCTTTTTACCGGACAAGGAGAGCTCCTCTGCATTGGCTATACTGTCTACCCAGATAGTCCTGGCACCCAGTAGTTTGCCGATCTTTAAAGCAAAGAAGCCGGGTGCAGCTCCAGTGGAAATGATTATCTGGGGGCGTGTTTTGAGGAGGATCCTGATTATTTGCAGGAGCTGTTTCAAAAGCTTGAACTTCTCCCATCGAGAGGCTTCCACAACTACATAAAAAGCAGGAAAAGCGACGCCATCTTTTTCGGCTTCATTGAGAAGTTCTTCTTTACGGTTTGCAGATGTTGATACATATATCATTTGGCATTCCTCCCATGCTGGCCGTAAACGTCTTAGTTCGACCCAGTGGCCTCCAGAAGAGGCAATGGCAAGGACTCGAATTTGTTTAAGAGATTGCATATGATTTGCAGGAGTTGGTTTATGGCGGACGATTATGTCCTGCCACTGTTTCTTTCGCTTCCTGACCTCGCTACACTTCGTATCAGTTTCGAGTTATATGAAGGTTAGCCCTATAAAAATGACATTATGAATAATGTAACGTCCAAAGTAACCTGCAGGTATGGACAAGAATGTATGTCTGTCAGCCAAAGATATTGGGATTATTGCAGGTTTTCAGCTTTGGGCAGTTTGAGATATTTACACTATTGTAGGAGGGTGTTTTCCTGAATTGCTTTATTTGATTCATCATGGGCAAATGCGGCAACAGCAATAGTTAAATATAACAACATGGTTATTTGACCAAAATAAGCAACGGACAAAAAGGTGATACAGTGTGCTATCATCATTACTGTAAAACCCCACCACAGCCATTGGTCTTTCACCTCATTTTGAGATATAGAAAATGATCCTAATGTTTTAATAACTTTAAAGCATAAGAATACAAACAATATCATTGTAAAAAAACCACCTCGAACCCCCTCTAGCAGATAATGATTTGTTACATCTGTAAATTTAGCATGATTATATGGCCAGTATTTCGTATGCCATTGTGGGCCCAGATCACCATATCCAAGCAACCACCAATTCCAAAATTCTTTAACTGCGGCATCCATTAGCAGAACTCTATGCCAACCTGTTGAACTGTCTTTTACTTTTATCCCTACGTATAGAAAATACCATAGTGGATTGTTTCTGATGAAATGAATAAAAGTTGCCGTTGCCAGCATGAACCAGGCAAAGGAGGAGCCATATTGCTTCCATTTAAAAAAGATAAGAAAGAAAATCACTCCCATAAGGACAATAATTGGGCCGCTTGAGGAAGAGGCATAAACGAAGAATATGCAGCAAGAGATAGATAATAGTTTAAATATGCTCGGCTTAATTTTGTATTCTGCATAAAGTATTGGAATTATAGCAGCTGCAAATGAGCCGAATAAAATAGAATGACTGAAAGTAGTAGCAGTTCTAATTTCTCCATTTCGTAAAGAGATAGCACTTCGGCCCAAAATGGCGAATAAATTATTAGCTGAATAAAATTCAAACATTGCAAATGGTAATAATATAATTACGCATATAGAAAAGGTTTTTATGATTAATCGTATGTCATCCTTTGTGTAGATGGCATTCCTGAGAACTATATAGAGAATTATGCTGTCAACGCATGCTCCACTTTTTAATATAAATGCTCCAAATTTATTGTAACTTGAGATAAAATAAATAATTGATCCAAAGACATTGTAAAGAATAAAAAGTTTGTCAATTGTATTCATTTCCAGCCTGCCGTGATCACCGCTGAAGTATATTTTAAGTAAACCTAAGAAAGCTATAACCCTGATGGCTGTAAAATCAAGAGTTCCTATCTTAAGTGAAATGTCAGCAGGCAGGAAGCACATGGCAATAATTAATGGTACAATTATTTTCTCTTTTCTTACCACTAATACCCAAATGCTAAGAAAAAAAAGGAGAACTAAAAATGAAGGAGTTGTATCGGCCAAATTTTATCAACCTTTGAAAGCAGTAGTTTGGTGAAAATATTTTGTTGGAGATTCACAAAATGTGTTATGATATCTAATTAGTAAAGCAAGTTCCATTTGTTCATCTATGCTGTTATTTGGTTAAATATTTGTAAGTTGTTTTGTGTATTTGCTGTAGCGATTTAACCAGAAACCTACCAATAGTGTAATTTGTTACGATAGTATTTGTAAACTTTTTTTTAAAATATTGATATAATTAATCAAATAAAGACACAGGTATGGGGCAGTTGGTTGCACTCCATACATGTTAATGGAAAAAGATCTGTAACTATTCAGAAGCACCCCGTCTTCGCCCATTTCGGAGTCTACGCTTACCTGGCCTTTTCGAATAACACTCGTATGCTTCAAAGACCCAAATGAACGAGCGGAGTCTCGTTGCACTCGCTTACCTGAGGCACTTCTGAACAGGTACGGTTCAGAGTTTAGGGCAATATATTGCGCTACCTTAATAGTTACAAAGATCTTCTAATAGGAATAATGGTTGCAGGAGGTTGGGTTTTTTATGAAAAGTAAGTGTTTAATTGTCAAGGCAAAAGGCGGAATGGGTAACCGTATGCTTTGCACTGTTACTGGTCTTCTGTATGCAAAAATTACCAATAGAGAAGTTTTTGTAGACTGGAGAGATCAAGCATATGCCGATGCAGGGGTGAATGCCTTTCCTCTTTTTTTTTCATGTCCTGTTTGTCAAAATGGAAATTTTGAAGAAAATCAAGTTGAAGTGGCTCCTGATATTTGGAAGGGGTGTCTGAATAAATCCGTTAGCCAAATGATTGACGAGAATGACCCTGATAAGCATAGTTCTGTTTTTATTCACAGGAAGTATTCGATTGATCCAGCGCAGAAAGATTATCCAGAGGATGTTCTTATATATTGGTCATATATTGAGCGAATTAATCGAATTAGAAAGCTATTTCCAGTTTCCTTGCCTGAGTATGTAAAGAAGGATAAGCGTTATATACTAAGAAAAGAACTTACCTCAATGCTCCCTTTACAAGGTGATATTGTAAAAGTAATAGCAAAAAACAAGGTTGCTTTGTGGGGGGAGAAAGTTATTGGTGTTCATGTACGTTTTACTGACCGTAAAGTTGATTTGAAACTTTATGATTCCCCTATACGTCGTATGCTGGAAAAAATGCCTGAAGCTCGAATTTTTCTTGCCACAGATAATATGGACATTAAAAATTATTTTGAAAAAAAATACCACAAAGTCGTATATACTGAAAAATGGTATCCTGAAGAATCAATAGCTTTACATTATAATGCTTCTTGCCCCGATAAGATCCAGAACGGAATAGAAGCCCTTGTTGATATGTATCTTCTTGCGGAGTGTGATGCCTTGATTTACCCAGGGCATTCAACTTTTTCCTGGATTTCATCAATTCTATCAAAAGCCTCACCTGCTAATTTAATTGATGTCACGAGATATAATATCAAAATTCAGTTAAAACGATTAATCCGCGAAATTTTCCATAGTTTAAATGTGCCATAGGTTTTAGTCTTTTTTTGTGTAGTTCTTTGCTGCTTGCTTCGTTGTAGATCATTCATTGGTCTTATAAGCTTGGTCATTTGTGATAGGGGAACGAATTGACATATGGGGAAGAGGATGTCTGATTGTCTTCAGAGGTATTAAAATAGTGTTGTGAAATGGAATGAATAAATATGGATGTGTCTATTATTGTTGTAAGTTATAATACTTGTGAGCTAACGTTGAACTGTATCCAATCAATTATTCAGCAGACAAGCAAAATTAGTTTTGAATTAACTGTTGTCGATAATGCTTCAACAGATGGATCTCCCCAAGCAATATCAGAACAGTTTCCTGATATTCAGTTAATTGAGCTTGAGGAAAATATAGGTTTTGGTCCCGGAAATAATATTGGAGCTGGGAAAACAAAAGGAGATTATATTCTTCTTTTAAACCCAGATACTATTGTACTAGATCACGCTATCGATAAATTAGTAGCATTTGCACAGAAGCACCCTGAACATAAAATATATGGCGGTAGAACTTTATTTCCCGATTACTCTCTTAATCGGGAATCTTGTTGGGGAGTGCCGACCTTGTGGAGTATGTTTTGTAGAGGAATAGGTCTGTCAGCATTGTTTAAACGATCGAAGCTTTTTGATCCAGAATCTCTTGGTTCATGGAAACGGGATAGTCTTCGTGAGGTGCCAATCGTCAGTGGTTGTTTCCTTCTTGTTGATCGTGGTTTATGGGAGAATCTTCATGGTTTTGATACTAGGTTCAGGATGTATGCAGAAGAGTTTGATTTTTGCATGCGGGCAGTCAGAATAGGTATACGTCCTATCGTCAATCCAGAGGCGACCATTGTTCATTATGGAGGGGCATCGGATCGTGTTTTGGATGACCAGACAGTTCGCCAATTTAAAGGACGAGCGATGTTGATGGCTAAACATTATCCGAAATGGAAGGCTTGTATTTGTGTGAAATTTATTGACTTATGGGTCTTTAATAAGCTTCTCCGCTACAAGTTTATTTTCTTTAAAAGTAATAGAAATAAAGAGTTAGCTGTTACCTGGAGCAAGATATGGGGCCGACGTAATGAATGGTCTACGATAGAAAGGTAGTGGGATGACCTGTTTTTCGTTACTATGATGAGTAACATGATAAACGGCACCGGGATATTGAATGCGAAGGGGTATAATCAAAATCTTTACAATAATAAAACTGGTGACCCAAAAAGTGTAGATTCTTACTTCCCAGCATTGAATGCTGTTGCAGAAAACCATTCTCATGAAAAGAAAGTAACTCCTCCGAAAAAAGCTTCGGAATGGCTTCCTGTGGTCCACATCATGATCGAAAATATGAAAACATTTATTAATGGAACTTTTCATGGTGTTTCTTCAGTTCATCTTCACGAATATCTTGATGGATTTTGTTATCGCTTTAACCGCAGGTTTTGGGAACCCGAGCTGCCTTTGAGATTACTCAACGCATGCCTGGCCCACGTTCCTGTAAAAATGGCTGAGTTTCGTTAAGAACCACTTTCTCCTTTAATCCGGCACTGGTTGCCGGGATAGTATTACGTTTCATAAGCAGGGTAAAATCCAGCACCTGTGTCCCGGAATAACTGATCCCAAACACAATACGGATCATACGTTCAAGCCGTCGCCACCATTGTCGCTGCCGTGCTTGCTCGTGGCAAATCCGGACGCCATCGCTTTGTACCAAGGCGATAAGTAATTGATTTTTCGATTTCAAGGATAGAAGAACGGAAGCGGTGGAAATAGCCGGACGGCTTCAATCGATGGACACCGCCACACCCAGGGCAACGGAGACGACGAAGATAAACTGGATCGGGCCAACAGGAAAAATAGGCGGTAACAAAACCATGCCACCAGAGGTTTTTGACAATGGGGACAACAGGGAGGTTTTTTCCAGGGAAAAAATCGACCAAGTGTTGCAATATCCTTGACGGAAACGGAAACGGGAACGGAAAGTACCAGTGGAACAACTCCTTGCAGGAGCTGTTTTCTCCCGCTTGGGGGGAGTGGTGGGTCTGGTCAAAGATTCACCACTCCATCTTTGTTAATTATAGCCGGATTTTGATTAAATAATCCGAACTCTCACTGGTATAATTTAACAGAATGTGAAGAAATTCTCTTCTTTTGTTCAACGTAATTGAGGAGCAACACACAGCGTCAACTATAAAGATTTGACCCTCACAGAGCATGACCCTCACAGAGCACTAAATTAAATGTTTTCTGGTCGACTGGGAATTGCTGACCCTTTTAAAAGGGATAAAGGGAAATGAGCATGAAAATTTTTATTAAATTATGGCGTGGAATAAACAAATTAATTGTTCGATGTACTCCCCTTTCCTTATTGGGAGTACAACACTGTCTTGATCTGAAATGGGAGGTTTTGGGAAATCTGGATGGCGCTTGGGCTATTCCAGTAGGAATCTTAGATTCTAGCTCTGTGTGCTATTGTGTAGGCGTTGGAAAAGACATTAGTTTTGATATTGGGTTATATAAACGATATCGGTGTTCAGTGTATTCTTTCGACCCAACACCTAGTAGTATTAATTATATTAAATCTTTTGATAGCTTGCCAATTGTTTTTAACCCTTGGGGAGTATGGAAAGAGGACACAATTCTTTTTTTATACCCACAAGGAGCCGATATTGCAGTTAATCTTTCTATGATTAATCCACACAGGGGGGGCAAAGTATGTGACATCAAATGTTTTCGACTTAAGACAATTATGGGTAAATTGCAGCACAAAAAAATTGATCTATTAAAAATAGATATTGAAGGGGCATGGTTACCCGTAATTGAAGATATGGTAAGCTCATGTATTGTGCCAAACATATTTTGTGTGGAATTTGATTCTCCTACATCATTTATGAAAGTAAGAAAAGCAATACGTCTATTGGGATCAATAGGGCTATTATGTGTTTGCAGAATACGTGATGTATATCTGTTTGCTTTAAAAGAGTAAAATAAATAAGTTTAGGTGCTGATAAGTTTTTTATATTCTATGTATTTCCACAGTGGGATTCCAGCACCTATCGCCTTGGTTTCGTTTAAGTTCTTAATTGTTTGGATAACATTTTGCTCTATTTCTTTTCTGATTTCCGGGGCTAAATGGTATTTTCCTTTTTTTATCTGTTCTTTAATAAACTGTATTGGTGGATTTGGTTTTCCATTTTTTTTTATAAATTCAATAATCCATGTGTGTGAAATTCTGTTGGAGATCGTATCAACCTCCAGGTTAACTACCTGATTCAAGGCACTTCGATAGCGTTGTACTGATTTTTTATAGCTACTAAGGAATGCGTGGGAAATTGTATGAGTTTCTCCGGTTTCATAAAATTCCAGGATTCCCATGATGTATAATTTTTTATCAATACCATAAAATGAGACTGGGCAGAGATTGTTTTTCAGTAACGGGATATTTGCACTGGTACGACCAGTACGTTTATTTATGTCAATAAACGGTTGCAGGTATGAAATATGGAGCATAAGGAAAAATGATTGTTCAAACGGGTTTTTTATTTCTGCTGCCTTTTTACAAATTGTATTAAGCTGTTTCTGGATAATTATTGGGTTACTTTCAGGGTGATATGCAGACTGGCCGATTTCGATAATGTTGGTTCGGATGGTTCCGCATCCTCGTTGATCGGAAAGTAAACCATTGGATAACATTGCATGAAGGCCACGGATTTCTATCGGAGTTATTTGAATATCTCTGGAATAATTAATAATATATTTAGCCGCATTGGCATGGTTTTCTATCATTAAAGCTTCGTATGGTGTCCTGTTTTCAGAATGAATTGATTTTTGAATCAGCTCTTCAGTCTCCCCCAAGGTATAGGTGTTTCCTTCAAGTTTTGAAGATGTCCAGGAAAAGTCAAGGATCATTCGTTGGAAAATCCGATCATTTAATGTTTCACCTTTGCGGATTGTTGCATCGGACAGCATTCGCATTTCCTGTTGTATCTCTTTGTTCAATAAATTATCCCTATTTGGTGTATAGCCTGTCAAGCGATTAATATCGTATCTGCAAACAGATCTGTTGAGATAATCAAGAGACATAAATTTCTGAGCAAGTAAAGCCCTGTTCATTTGGTAAGTGACTGACGGTCCTCTACCTGTTTTTAGAATTAATCCGCTAGCGAGCATTTGCTTCATGATACGCAGAAGTTGCTGGCGAGAGTCAATATTCAGTTGTGTCATAAACTCGGAGGATTTGAGGGGTTGATTGTCAACTAACAGACGAATGATTGCACGTTCTTCAGGTGTCAAAGATGCTTTCTGGGCAATCTGTTCAATATCATTGTCTGTATAGTGTCTCATTTTTGTCTCAAAATCTTGAGTACCGTAACGATTTAATCAACATTGTAACGCGTTAGTGCTTATTGTAACGTGTCTTAGCTCAATTTTCTCTGGTCAAATTTTCTAATCTTGGAGATGGTAAATTTGTTCGATATTTTTTACCAGCGCTGCGAGTTCAGAATCTTTTTCCATGCTGATACGTAAGCGCTTGCGCCCCTGACTCACTGTGCTGTAATCAATACCCATGAGTTTGCCGATTTTTGGGTTAGTCAAGCCACCAAATCGATACAGCATATACATTGCAATTTGACGAGTGGTACCTGGTTTTTTCAAAATTGTACTCTTGGAAATACCAGTTTTTTTCTCGATAGCCTGGAGTATTTTGTCTTGAGAGTGGTAATTAATGATTTTTTTAATGGCAGGCCGCTCTCGATCTTTTTTTGCTGGCAGGTATTTTTTTCGGGTCATGCAAATAAAATTATCGCTTCCAAGAATACTTTGTCCGACAACTGAATCGGTAATAACCTCTTCTCCTGTAATATCAAGGAGGATTTGGTTTTTTAATGCTGCTCGACCAGCAGTATTGTCTCCCCCGAATTCTTCCAGGACATATCCATAAGTAATTACTTTACTGCGTTTTGAGATACTTATAAATCCCGAAAGGCTGCTCCATGTATATGAGAAAAGATATTTGACCTGCTCATTGAACGATTTTTTTTTAACACGCAATACTTTTATAGGATTGAGGTGAATATATCGTGAAACTGCCGATAGATAGACCTCTTTCTCGACAAGAAAGCTTTTGAATCTCCCCTGATAAAGGTGCCCGGTTCGCTTGTAGGTTCTGTTGAAGTACGAAGTGTAGGTTATATTGAAATAACGCATAAACTCAGATAAGTTGCCCAGGGGTGTTTCAAGCAGAAAGTGAAAATGGTTTTTCATCAGCACGTAACTGTGAAGAACAATACCATATGTCTGCTGTCCTTGAGCAAGGATATGCAGGAATTGTCGTCTGTCTTTATCATTCTTAAAAATGACCTGTTTTTCGTTACCACGATGAGTAACATGGTAAACGGCACCGGGATATTGAATACGAAGGGGTCTAGTCATAATCTTTACAATAATGAAACTGGCACTTGGTGTCAATGGTAAAGATTTGACCCCACCCCACAGACCCCACCCCATCACACCCCATCACGCCCACCGTTAATTACGGTTTTGCCTTAATTACAGAATAAATTGCAGTTATGGTGCCAGCGGCTTGATCGTTTTGAAAAGTAGTAACACTTACCTGATAGGTTCCCGGTGAATTTAACTCAATTGTGTTAGCCGTCAGCAAGGAAGAGTCAGGATTAGGTTGGGACCCATCCAGGGTATAACGAGCAGTATGGTTCCGGGGCAGGTTAACCCTCAGTTTTAAAGGAATGATGTAATTGCCGGCCTTATCTTTCTTGGCTTGAATCGTATTGATCAGGGCAAGGGATCCTGATGGATTTATCCAGTGACAGGTTGTGGCCTCATTGCTTCCTCCATACAAGAGCCCGGCGTAGGCGGTTTTAAACCATTTGATTTTCGTTTCGGCTACTTGAATCCATGTTTGACCATCTTCTGATGCAAATACACCTGTATAGCCTTTGCGGCTCACGATTCGAAATAGTTCCGGTTGAATCTGAAAAGACTCTGCAAGCGTTGCTTGCGTATTGCCCCATTTTTGTTCACGAGGTCGTACTTGCCCTTGGATCCTGCCTTGGAAAAAGCCAATGTACGCCCGTCGCGAGAAATGGTCAAGGCTGTTAGTCAATAAAATGCCTATATCAGATTGGGGAGTTGTTGCAGGAATTAGAGCAGCCAGGTCCACATCATCTGAAACCATTTGAAAAGCAAAAAGGCCCTGGGGTTGTTTTGTCTTGGATTGAGATGTTAGCCCTTGGAATTTAAAGGTTCCTCCTTTTTGACTAACCTGTCCCTGGGGAGAGGTTTGACCCAGAAGACTGGTGGCCCAGGAAGACTCCAGTTTGTCCTGGGTTTTGCCGATACACAATTTTATTTGTTTTCCAGTGTAGCCACCGGTGCCATCGGAGAAGATGAAATGGATAGGTTCAATACGTGGTTTAACGTCAGGAATATTTACCTCATAGTGTCCGTTTTTTAACGTGCCCCATTGATCCAGTCGCCGATAGATGCTTACAGGATAACCCTCGGGATCCGTGGCTTCAAGATTAATGCTGATGGTGTCGCCGGGTTTGCATGCAACACTGTCACCAGAAATATTCATTTTAACCTGTGGCCGTTTGTTAACCGTGACCGGTAAATTTTTTATTCCTAAGGCCTTGATTTGTTTTTGAGCTGCCTTAGGCAGCCCATAGTCGAACAGTTCATTTTTCCCCGGCCAATAGAAATTAATAAAGACGGGATTGCTGGGGACCTCACCCTGGTTACGTACCGTACAAATGATAGGAATGCGGCCTTTTGGTAATTGTTGATCATGGGCTACACTGACTGAGAATATTCCGGGGCTGATGTCTTGAATTTGAACATTGGTTTGATTGGGGTAGAGGCTCTGGCAGGTATAGCTAAGATCCTGTCCCTGTAAGTCATAACTTTTTTGCAGATCGACCAGTACTTCCAGGGTTTCACCGGGTTCTCCCCAGAGTCGGATAGCTGTCAAGCTTGTACTTTTTATACGTTTACTTATAACAGATCGCTGGGTTATCAGTCCTTCAGGTGTTTGAATCCGAATTCCGGCTATATTGAGGATGGCAATGGGTGGGGCAATGTCCATGCCCCGGGCCAGACGTGCCATATCCCATAAATGACGTTTTTCATCATAACCGTGAAAGTAGATATTGGCAGAGCAGAAGTGTTTGTGTTTAGGATCGCCGTTGGAGCTGTAGGCAGGGCGATGGCGTAATTCATGTTCGTAGGGCAGGGGGAATCCTGCGGCATCGGCGTAAGGCAAGGCAGCTTTAAACAAAGTCAATAGAGTAATGGCGTAGGCACCGTGTTGTTTGAGGAGGTCTTTAGTCGCACGGGGCATTGAAGCGCCGGCTATCATCATCTTGGACAAGGCATGTACTTCGCTGCCGGATTGTCCTATCGAATGATATGAGTGGGCATGAAGGCCATCATAACTGTCTGTAACAGCGTCTTCTTTTACATCTTTAAATGAATTATGCGCGGGGGTTGCACGAATACAGTTGGCAAAAAAGAAGTTTTTTTCGGTGTTAAGGTTGTTAAGTACATCATCTATAATAGCTCGTCCACGTTTGGAGTAGGACTGACTCGTAAAATTGACACCTAGTTGAAAGCGGGTTTGAAAATCCTGTGCAGTTGGCATTTTTCCAGCATGAAGGAAAAGTTGTTTAGGCGGATATCCAAGACCCGTGTGCCCGTTGTCCAAACTCATGTAAACATCATCAAAAAATCCTGCTAGAGCTGGCCTCTTCGGACCTTGAAGCACCATGGTTGATCCTGGTATGGGGCCAAAGCTCGGGATTTTTCGATCCTTTATGGCAACCGCTTCAAATTGACCTTTGAAATGAGGCTTATTGATAGTGACTGGTGTAGGATCTTGAGCCCAAAGTTTCCATACAGGTGTAGCATGGTATGGGTTCTGAATTTCACGTGGCACATCTTCTGCCAGGGGTAAAAAAGGTTTTAGGATTTCCTGGGCACTGGGTTTTTCTGTCGGTTTTTGTTGAGCAGGTGATTCAGCCGAGGTTCCGAATAAGAAAATAAAAACCAGACAGAGTTTCCAGAAAAACCATTTATTTTCCTGGATTGAACGTCGGTTCGAATTGGCAGCTGATGTTGCTTGGTTTAGAGCCAAGGATATCGTCAGCATAAAGAAACCTCTAGAGAATGGTGGAGCCTAAGTAAAACACCACTCCTTTGATTTAATTAGGCGATTATTAGATGAATTTTTATAATGAAATATGCTTTTTATAATACCAAGTCATAGAAAAACAAATTATAAAAATTCCTAAAATTTCAAGGCCGTCAAATAAATTAAAAACACCTATTGACCTGCCCAGTATGGCTTCAATCTTATGGTACGAAATCAACCGAAGAACTAAGAATGAAAAAAGTAAGACTATGCCGCCCAATGCTAAAAAAATGCTTTTGTGTGATTTATGTAAAAGAATAAGCAAGAAGGTAATGGTGCCAAATCCCAAAGAAGCCAAAAGTGAAATGATTCGAATCTGGAAAGGCTTTCTTGATTCATAGATCTGATACTCTTTTGCAGCAGTTCTGGCAATGTCAGTGATTAACATTTGTAAGTCCAACTGTTTGTTAATAGCGAAAAAAAGAATGATACCACAAATGGTAAACCAGAAGGCCTTGTCGGAGGTATTTGTAAAGGATGTTTTATGTATAAACGCTAACAGAAAGGAAAAGCACAAGATATAGAGGATCGTGATTGTCCAGCCAGAAAATGAGTAATCCCCTCTCTTGTCTTTCCAATATCCTGTTTGGTAGCCTTTTGAAAGTATATGTGACAGTGTGGGATTGGGTTTTTCAATAGGCAAGCCATCATGGGACACTGGTATCCAGCTTGAAATAAGTGGAGGGGCAAGTTCTTTTGTGTGGTAAATAGAGGTTCCCTTGTTAAGTGGTATTTCTCGTAGACTAATTGTAACTCTTATTTGGTTGACAGCATCA
>SWBY01002524.1_pt1 | contig 14343 bp, 13 predicted proteins | sample 4693071 | NCBI WGS metagenome assembly SWBY01 (sample SAMN10267273, study PRJNA491770) | bioreactor metagenome | isolation source: DHS bioreactor inoculated with marine methane seep sediment | place: Japan: Omine Ridge, Nankai Trough | collected 2006-05-06 | reverse complement strand
GGGAACTATAATTAACCTGAAGTGGTTAAAACGTGAACTTGCTGAAAAAATTGCCCATATTGACTGGCACGATGCAGCAGTTGATGTCGAACGTTTCCTAATACCGCAGGAGCAACACAGTTTGAAATTATGGCGCAGGATATTCTTCCTGCACAAAGTTGAGCAACTTTAGAAATCATGTAACTATTAAACAGCACCCTATCTTCGCCCATTTCGGAGTCTCGTACCTCGCTTACCTGGACTTCTCGAATAGCATTAGTAGCATTAGTATTCTGGGAAACATACAAAACACGTGTTCGGCAACAGGAAGTATCATTGATTATATAGAGATGTTTTACAATAGTCAGCGGCGTCATTCATACCTGGAGTATTTAACGCCAATGGAATTTGAGGGAAAACCGACTTTACAAAAAGTCGCTTAAAAAAATGTTCACTTTTACTTGACCAGCTCAGAGGTTCTCCTTCAACAAATGACAGTAAAAGCTATTAGAGCTTTATAAAAAAAAGAATTCTATGCTATTTGGTTCTCTTGAATTTTATATATTTATTCTTGCCGTTTTTTCCTGTTGGCTGCTATGTCCTTGCCGCTATCGTTGGATCGTCCTGCTTACCGCAAGCTACATTTTTTATTTTTTCTGGAAGCCCTGGTACTGTTTAATCCTGTTTTTTTGTACCTTGGCAACCTGGTTGGCAGGAAACAAAATTGCCGCGTTAGAGGGAAGCCATAGAAAGAAGTCTTTTTTAGTCTTGGCTATTGCTGTCAATCTTGCACCACTGCTGTTCTTTAAATATTTCAACTTCTTTAATGATTCCTTTGCCGCTATTTTTTCACTTGGGAAAATCAATTACCCAATTCCTCATCTGGATATTCTTCTGCCAATTGGTATTTCCTTTTATTCCTTTCAGGCAATTTCTTATTGTGTGGATATTTACCAGAAAAAGATCAAACCGGAATGCCATGCAGGGCACTTTGCGCTTTATTTATCATTTTTCCCCAAACTTATCAGCGGCCCTATTGAGAGAGGGGCTAATCTCCTGCCCCAGCTCCGGGAAGGTAAACCTTTTTCTAGCTCGCTGTTTCTTTCAGGAGTGCAACTTTTCTTTTGGGGACTATTCAAAAAGGTTGTTATTGCCGATCGACTTGGCATGTATGTGGATATGGTCTTTAGTCATCCTCAGGATTACTGGGGGAAGACAGCTATCCTTGCTGCCTGGTTCTTTGCTTTACAGATATATTGTGATTTTTCTGCCTATACAGATATGGCAATTGGTTGCGGAAGAATTTTCGGGATTGAGCTGAGTCGGAACTTCAATTTCCCCTATCTTGCCAGATCAGTTACTGAGTTCTGGCAGCGCTGGCATATTACTTTGACTTCTTGGTTTAGGGATTATGTCTATATCCCTCTAGGAGGTAACAGAGTTGCTGTTGGTCGCTTTGCAATAAACATCATGGCTGTTTTTGTGCTTAGTGGATTGTGGCATGGTGCGGCTTGGACTTTTATTTTCTGGGGTGGCCTGCATGGTTTTTTTTATCTTATAGAAAAGACAACATCCTCTGTAAGAAGCAGGATAAGGGCATTTTTTTGCATTAATGATACAATTGCTGCAGTATTCCAGGTTATCATTACTTTTAATCTTGTCTCCCTGGCCTGGGTATTTTTTCGGGCGGCCAGTATTGAAGATGCCTTTTGCTTGATTAGCAATATGTTTGTAAATTTTTCATTGCCCATCCGGATGATGGCCTCACAATTTTCAACGGCACTAACTTGTGGTTTCGCTCTTCTTTTTATTGCTTTAGAGTTATTATTATACTGGAATGCTAATAATAATTTTAAAATATCAGATGCCATTCCCGACCTTGTTAAATATCCTGCATATGCTGCCGGATTGTTATTGATTTCACTTTTTGGGCTAAGCAGTAATGAATTCATCTATTTCCATTTCTGAGCCTATGTCTATTCAATTCAAGAATATTGCCTTGAAGGCGATATTCTTGCTTATCTTGTTTCAAGCTGGTGACTTTGCTCTTTTTAGTTTGTTAAAAAACGGCATGGATCACTACTACGGGATGGATGAGCAGGCAGAGGTCCTTTGTATTGGTCATTCCCATACTGTTTTAGGGATTGATGCTGAGAGGCTGGAAAGGAAGCTTAACGTGCCGGTTGCCAAATATGCGACAGCAGGGGCCAATACTCTTGATCGGCTTTGGATGCTACGCCAGTTTACAGAAGAGCATCCTACTGTAAAAACGGTTGTTTACGATGTTGATCCCCGCCTTTTTGATTCAGAAGGTTTGAGTTCCGCTTCTTATACCTTGTTCCTACCCTATATTGGAAATGATGATATTGCCAAATATATTCAACAGGAAGCGACGTGGCAGGAATACTATACAAGCCGATTGGTGAGGACAGCACGATTCAGAGATCAGACCATTAATATTGCTCTGCGTGGTCTGCTTGGCAAAATTGAGAACAAAAAAAACAGCCTCATCAGGATTGAGGATTATACAAATTATTTAGAAAGGGAGAAAAAGAGAAAGATCAGAATTAATCCTGAAAGTCTGCAATGCTTTCAGAACTCCATTGATTATCTGACGAAAAAAGGAATAAAGGTTATTCTGGTCTTCTTACCAGTGATTGACTTGCTTAATGATATTGATCCTATCAATCAGGATAGAGTTGTTTCTATATTTATGAAAGCAGCAACCGACAACACAAATGTATATTTTTTAAATTACAATCAAGACTACCAACACGACTACAAGCTCTTTTATGATCTGCGCCATCTGAATAAAGAAGGAAATATAATTGTATCAGATCGACTTATCATGGATTTACAAGACTTATTGGACCCGTCCGGCAGTGAAAAGCCTTTGGGGCATTCTCTCACAGACAAAATTGTGGATTAACTGGGCAAGTAGGAAAATATTTATTCGAGAAACAACATGAAACTCCAAATTCTTTTTATTTTATGTATCAGTTTTTTTGTAGATTTAGCTGAAGTTCATGCAGGGAAGGAGTTAAATGTAACCATGCTGAAGGGCATTTATGTCGGTCAACACCTGACTGCTATTGACAAAAAAGCAGTTAAGCATCTTCAGGAAGGAATGAAAAAATTTTATGATATTCATTTGCCTCTTCTAAAATCCAGGCTGGATGCAACTGGTACTTCCCAAGCCCTTATTATTCTCGGGAGAGACGCTGCCCTGAATACTAATCGGTTAACAAAAGAGGAACTTGACGAAGTAGCACCAGACGGATATGTCATTCGCAGCGATAAAAATGGGGTCGTTATTGCTGGACCTGATGCCTGGGGGACTCAATATGGGGTCTACCATTTTCTTGAAAAACTTGGGATGCGTTTTTTTCTTCCAAGGTTCAACAAGGCCTATGTTCCTAAAAAAAAGTTGGCTACGCTTCCTTTTTTTTCAATGGCAACGAAACCAGCTTTTTCCTATCGAACTGGCCGTAGTGCAGTATGGCGACAGATGTACTATCAGCTCGGGGATCCGAGGAATGGCTTAAATCCCGAGCTTTTCGACCCCAAAAAGACAGGTTCTGACCTATGGATTGATCACTCGGCTGGCTATCTTGTTCCCAAGTTAATGTATTATGATACTCATCCTGAATATTATGCGCTGCAAGGTGGAGAAAGGGTATCTTCTGAAAAATTTACAGACCACCGGACGCCGTTGTGTCTCTCCAATGCAGATGTCGTGAAGATCTCCACGGAACGAGCTCTGGGCTGGATCGAGCGTGAACCGGATAAACGATTTTTTTTGATTACATATGGTGACACAGGGGTATGGTGTCAATGTGATGAATGCCGAAAACTTGATGTTCGTAATGGTTCATACAGTGACAGACTATTGAGTTGGGTAAACCCCATTGCCAAAGCGGTTAAAGAAAAGTATCCGGCCAGGACATTGTTGACCTTTGCTTATGGCGGTACTGGTGTGCCGCCGGCCAGTGAGAAACCTGAAGATAATGTCTGGATTATCGGCTCGACAGGATTGGCTGGAATTTCATTCTGGGATCACACTATTGAGCAGAAAAAATTACCAGGGCACAATATTGCTAAGATTGACAGTTGGCTTCAGGTTGTCCCGGATAGATATTTAGTCTGCGAATATCATAGTAATACATATAAGCCGGCCATGGTTGAGACTATGTCGGCACGACTTAAATATTACCAGGAGATAGGTCTCCGGGGGATTGCCTTTACATACGGGTGGCCAAAAAACTTTAGCACCTTATGGAAATATCTACTTAGTAAATTGATGTGGGATCCATATCAGGATGGGATGGTGTTAGCCAAAGATTTCATTACTTATTATTATGGATCTGCGTCAGAGCATATATGGAGAATTTTTGAGATCTCGCATGGTCGCTATCTTAATACCTTACAAAACAAGAGTGTGTTAAAAGATTATTATCCAGTAGGATTTTACTCAAAAGCATTTACAACTGAAGCACTTGCCAGTTTTTCAAAAGCGGCAGCAGCAGTTGATGAGAATATTAAACTAAAAGCAGAGATCAATAAGGAAGAAAGTCATTTTATTCAGGACTGGATGCTGCATCCGCTCTATAAAAAGGTCGATGATGACGCAGAAAATCTCATTGTAACTCAATTGGAACGGCTACTTGCATTGACCGATGACTCTGACAAAGATAAGATGGCTTTCATTCGATCTGTTCACAAACTTGCCCTTCAAGTCGAGCCTGATTACCCTGGCACATTGGGAATAATTGAAAATTGGTTGAATCGTCAGAAGCTGTACAAGCCCAGATTTATTAAGTTACCCGATGGCATTCGCTTAATTCCTGAGTCGTTTATCTATTCAGGCTTTGGTCCCGCACGATACAGTAACAAATGCCCGTCCAAGAATGCCGTTGGTGTTTATGTCAAAGGAAACTCAAAACAGAGAAGCCATAGAATGACAGCTGAATTCGAACTTGATACAATTGATGATAGTGTGGAAATGAAACTCACACTTGAAGGTCAGGTTTCAGCAGAGCATCCCATCAGCCCCAAAATTTTGATTCGATTAAATGACCAAGAAATTTATTCCGGATCAGCAGATTTTGTTACACGTAATTGGTCACTGCAGAGTTTTTCTATCCCAATAGGGATATTAACCAGTGGCTCAAACAAAATCGAAATTATTAATATCAGCAATCCACTAAGCATTATCCGCTGGAACCAACGGTGGGTCTTGATTTCGGATGCTGTAATCCAACCGATGTAGGATAAATCTCTTATTATGGATGGTTTTGAAAATATCCTTGGCTACCAAGTTACTACTATGGGCGTTAAGGGGGCTGTCAAAAAAATCTCCGCTTGGATAGACTCAGGCGAGCAGAGGAAGATCTTTATCTGCGCCAACCCCCATTCACTGGTTGAGGCAAATAAAGACCCTCTATTCCAGCAGGCCATTCATGAGGGTGACCTGGTTACCCCTGACGGGATAGGAATTGTATTGGCCTCGAAAATATTGGGGGGTACCATTCGTGAAAGAGTAACAGGAAGTGATATCTTCAGGGGATTGAGTAATGTTTTAAATAACAGCGGTGGCAGAAGTTATTTCTTTCTTGGCTCAACGGATCAGACCCTTGCGGCAATAAAAAAGAAAATGGCTGGAGAATATCCCAATATCAAATTTGCCGGGTCTTATTCTCCGCCCTATAAGCCTGAATTTAGTTATGAGGACAATCGATTAATGGTCGAGGCAATAAATAAAGCTGAACCTGATGTTCTTTGGCTTGGGATGACCGCGCCAAAACAGGAAAAATGGCTCTATCAGCATCGTGATGAACTGAACGTTACATTTATGGGAGCAATAGGTGCTGTGTTTGATTTTTATGTAGGCAATGTCAAACGTTCACACCCTGTTTTTCAAAAAATGGGCCTGGAGTGGCTACCGCGCCTCCTCCAAGAGCCCAGAAGATTATTCCGACGTAATTTTGTGTCGAGTCCCCTGTTTGTTGCCATGGTACTTGCTCAACGTTTTGGATTTCTAAAAAAATGACCTTACACTTCTTTCTTCCTTTATCTGTATAATGGTTAGCACAGCTAAACAATTTGGCCATGAAAAGGCGTTGCTTGTCTCTTGCGCGACCCTACCTGAATATACTCGCCTTCAAGAGAAATACGATTGGAAGCAAATCTCCTCCTCCATTGATTGGCAGCTTGTTCTTCAATTTGCTGCAGCGCATGGAACTACTGCTCTGCTATCCTTCAATTTACGTCACATGAAAGATGTTCAAGTACCTGAAGCTATTTTACAGGTATTAAAACAACATGATTTTCAATTAGCGGCCAGAAACCTGCACATGGTAGGGCAATTGTTTTTTATCCTGGATTTATTGAAAACATACAGTGTTCCCGTAATTGCTTTTAAAGGACCTATACTAGCCATACTCGCATACGAGAATTTGTCGATGAGGTATTTTTGTGATCTGGATTTACTTATCAGGGCTGAAGATTTTCCTCGAGTTCATAACCTGCTACTTCTAAACGGTTTCCAGGCCGAATTAGCCGTCACTTCATCTGAACTTAAAGCCATGGCTAAGCATGAAAATGAGATGGCATTTATAAACGACACCACAGGTATCACTATTGATCTACACTGGGAACTTTCTCGACATTATCTGAGTGATAAACTCAATTTTGAATATTACTCAGATCGTTTACAAACTGTTTCGCTTTCAGGACGGGAAATCCGGACTTTGGGTGCTGAAGATCTAATCGTCTATCTCTGTTTGCATGGGGCCAAGCATGGATGGCAGAGACTTGAATGGCTGGGTAATTTATCGGCTTTGATAAATAGACAGGACAAACTTGATTGGGAAAAAATAATAGAACTATCTTGTGAAATTAGAGCGTTACGTATTATTTTACTGGGATTGGCACTTGTGGATGAATTTTTTACTGTTCAACTCCCTTCTCATCTGAAAAACAAAATTCAAAATGATCGCCAACTTCCACTGCTACGGAATTTAGTTATAGATAATTTATTTTCTAAGACAGAAGCAATTCATCCTTTAGAGGTTAGATTTTCCAGGTTCCATTTTTTGATTCGTGACAACTGGTTTGGCAAAGTCCTCTATGGTGCCCGCTTACTCTTCGTACCTTCAAAAGAAGATTGGAATAAAGTTAGATTACCTGCCTGCTTGTCCTTTTTGTATTACTTGATCCGTCCCCTGCGGTTGGGTTGGCTTGAGATGAGAAAAAAATTGGCATAAAAGTTGACATCGAGGTTACTCAAAAGAAAATAGTGAGTATCCTTTACCTTTACCCACGCTGCAAAAACTAAGGTGGTCAATGGAATAATAGAGAACACTGGGGGAGCAGGCACTTACAAGGAAAATGGTGGCGGATTTTCAGTGGCTTGTAGATATTTTTTATAGGTATGTTCAACACCCTGTTTGAGGGTAAAAGCCGGTTTCCAACCAAGTTTATTAATCCTGTTTATATCAAGTAACTTTTGTGGTGTACCGTCAGGTTTGCTGGAATCATAGAAAGTCTCGCCGGTATAACCGACAATCTCAGCAATCAATTGTGCGACTTCTGCTATTGTTTTATCGCTACCGAGACCAATATTCAAAAATGAAGGAGGGGCGATGGAATCCGGGAGTGACGTATCCTTAACAAAATATCTCTGCTCAAGTCCCATAACAAAAGCACAGGCTGATGCCATTTCGTCTACATGGAGAAATTCGCGGCGGGCCTTTCCTGTTCCCCAGAGAGCAACCTTAGGGGACGAATCGACAATAAGACATGAGGAATCAGGAGCAAGACCAATCGCTTCCTTTATATCCGAAGGAATTGAACCATACATTTTCTCATCCTGTTGAATAGCAGATAAATCTTTCTTTGTGGCAAGTTTTGCCAGGTGAAATTTACGAATCATGGCTGGAAGGACGTGGGAATTTTCCAGATGATAATTATCTCCAGGGCCGTACAGATTCGTCGGCATTACCGAACGATAGCTGGTGCCATATTGACGGTTATAAGATTCACACATCTTGATTCCGGCAATCTTGGCAACCGAGTAAGGTTCATTTGTTGGTTCAAGTAATCCACTAAGGAGATACTCCTCTTTCATCGGCTGTGGCGCAAGCTTTGGGTAGATACAAGAACTGCCAAGAAAAAGCAGCTGATTTACTCCTGCACGCCAAGCCTCGTGAATCACGTTGGTTTGAATCATCAAATTGGTGTAGATAAACTCTGCAGGATAGGTGTTGTTGGCATGAATGCCACCTACCTTTGCCGCAGACAGGACTACATAGTCAATCTTCTGATTCTGGAAAAAATCACGAACCGCGGCCTGGTTTAAGAGGTCAAGTTCTGAATGCTTGCGGGTGATTATATTTGCATAGCCGTCATCAGTCAGTTTGCGAAAAATGGCCGAACCAACCATGCCACGATGACCGGCGATAAATATTTTTGCGTCTGGAGTAAGGATTATAGATGTCATATTGATTCAATCAAAAGAATAAAATTAAAAAAGAATAATTCCACGCTCTCTCAAATCGTCAATTATAAAATTAACACACTCTCGCAAAGGCCGATTTCCGGTATCCAGGACGATCTCTGGATTTTGGGGCTCCTCATATGGTGCTGATATCCCAGTATAATTCTTTATTTCACCGGCACGTGCCTTTTTATAGAGACCTTTCACATCACGCTGCTCACAAATTTCAAGGGAACATTTACAGTAAACCTCTATAATATTTTCCATTCCAATAATCTCTTTGACCATTTCCCGGTCAGCACGTAAAGGGGAAATAAAAGCGGTGAGGGAAAGAACCCCGGCATCAAGAAATAACGTCACCATCTCTGCTATCCGGCGGAGGTTTTCCCGACGATCCTCAAGACTAAAAGTAAGGTCACCGCACAAGCCATGACGCACATTGTCACCGTCAAAGACATAGGTTCGGCAGCCCATGAGATGGAGCCGTTCTTCCACGGCATGGGCAAGAGTCGATTTACCGGAACCTGAAAGCCCGGTAAACCAGAGGTTAGTACTCATATGGCCGTTAAGCGTTTCTCTTCGAGGTCGGCTTACAGCAGCACGATGGCGAACAACATCAGGAGATTTTTGGGATCTATTTATCATTGTGGAAAATTATCATGGTTGAATGAATAGTTGCAAGGCCAATCAGACCTGATTTATTGATTTTTTGCAATATTTTTCCAAATGTTGTTATAGTAAAAAAAGTATTGAATCACATGCTTTAGATGCGCTCAACCCACCATTTATTTCACTACCCTTTCTAATGCCTCAACCAGCAATCCACCTGCATAATATTTCTAAGACATTTACAGAACGGAACTGGAAGACTTTGCTATTTCGCAAGCCCCATTCTTTTCAGGCTTTGAAAGATATCAATCTGGTTGTTGAAAAGGGGAAAATAATGGGTTTACTCGGCCCGAACGGCGCAGGTAAAACCACCCTTTTAAAAATACTTGCTACCCTCATCACACCGGATGCCGGTCAAGGTCTTGTCTCCGGTCTTGATCTCTGTTCCGAACCTGGTCTTATACGGCACAAAATCGGTATGGTTGGCACAAATGATCGAACCTTTTACTGGCGTCTGTCCGGTCGTGACAATCTTCTTTTTTTCGCTACTCTGTATAATTTAAGTGGTCACACCAAGATAAATAAAGTAGCGGAAGTCCTCGATCTGGTCGATTTGAACGACAAGGCCGATTCCCGTTTCATGACCTATTCTGCCGGCCAACGCCAGAGACTGGCGATTGCCAGGGCTATGCTTTCCGAGCCGGAAATATTGCTTATGGATGAGGCAAGTACCAGCCTGGATCCTATTGCTGCCAGAAAACTCATCTCTTTCACCACCACTATTCTGGCAAGGGAACAGAAAAAAACCATCATCTGGTGCACCCACAATTTGACAGAGGCAGAACAGGTTTGCGACAGTCTGACCATTCTCCACGAAGGACAGATAATCAAGCAGGGTTCTCTTGCAGAAATCAAGGAATTAGTAGAAAAGGAACAGTCTTACTCCTTGACTTGTACAGCTATTCCACAATCCATATTCAAACATCTTATGATTGAAAATAAGCAGCAAAGAGCGGATGGGCTATATTGTTATCAGGTTAAAATTGATCAAAAACAGGTTCCTGAGACCCTGGCCCTGCTAAGCCGGAAAGGTGTTAATATCTATGAATGTAGCAAAATAGAAAAACAACTTGAAGAGGCATTCGCCAGTCTTGTCTGCTAACTACATTATGCCAATAAATATAATTCATAAAATCACTGCATTTTTTGTGCGTGATTTCAAGATAGCTGTCAGTTACAAGCTAAACTTCTTCCTTCAAGGACTTGGGATTTTTTTTACTACCTCCACTCTCTTTCTTGCATCAAGGATGCTGGTTGATGAAAAGCTCCCTCTACTGGAACCGTATGGTGGTGATTTTTTCTCCTTTGTCATTATTGGAATTGCCTTCAGTGACTTTCTGGTCATTTCTTCCAATACCTTTGCCAGAGAGATACGTAGTGCCCAGATGGTTGGTACCCTCGAAGCACTTCTGGTCACACCAACTTCCATCACCACCATTCTTCTCTCTTCCTATTTTTACAAACTGCTTTCAACTTCATTACGCGTTTTTTTCTACCTGCTTATCGGGGCATTTATTTACGGTATTCAGTTGAACGTAGAAAGCCTGCCCACTATCTTTATTACCTTTATCCTCACCCTGCTTCCCTTCTTTGGTCTTGGATTACTTTCGGCCTCCTTTATTATTGTCTTCAAACAAGGTAGTCCGATATCCATGTTCATGGCCATGAGTTCAGGCCTTCTTGGCGGGGTACTCTATCCGGTTGCCGTATTGCCTTCCTGGCTTAAACCATTCTCATCAATCCTCCCAATAACCCACGGTCTTGAGGCCATGCGTCAGGTATTATTACAGGGAGCAACAATTGGAGAAATCTCTACACGACTCTACTACCTTGCCATCTTTGCCATAATTTTACTGGCAGCCGGTATATATTCCATATATGTAGCCCTTAAAGTGGCTAAACGTGAAGGATCGTTGTTACATTATTGATTCACTTGTCTTACCTTAGAAATCATTTTCTTGTTTGTTACCCTCCAAGAGAGCACTGAAAATAGATTGCCTAAAATGATTTAGTGAAGAGATTGGGCGAAAAGGCATTTTTTCAAGGTTTAAAGCAGACACAACTGACTTGCAAATTTGAATTCACCTCATTGATTCAGCATGGCCGTATGTGCTCCTACTACATTGCCAACCTCAGCTATGGTATCAGCGTTTCTAGGTCGCTGGAGTCTGAAACAAGGAATATCTTTTACAAATTTCATCATCTGAAAAAATCGTTTTTTTTCAGCCTGTGGATGTTCAATACCCGGAACAAACCCATACCCATTTGCTAAAAGGCTTAAAACTGCATCCTTTGATTTAACAGGTTCAATCAGCAAATCACTTCCCCAGGAAAGAATATATATGCCTTTAAGTTTCTTAGGTTCTTTTGCAAACATTCCTTCCTTAAGGGAATATTTTTTTTTAGGTGAAAATTGTTGTAATTCAGATAGCATAGTCGTATCAAGGCCTAACTCCAAACAGCCTCTTTTCCCAACCTTCATCCAGGGGTATCCTGGTAATGGCACAATTTCAGGATTTTCAGACAGGTTGAAGGCAACAACATCATCAGAAATCAAGCGATGGCCTAACGACACTACAGAACATGCTGTGGTGGATTTTCCGCTACCACTTGCACCAATAAAACACACAGATTTACAATCGATTTCAACAGCACTGGCATGAAAGACTAAATGATTTTGCTGCAAAAGGAGAATGCCAAAAGGAGTACCGATCAATGTGTTTGCAATAAGTTCAGGGTCAACATCTCCTAAAGGAGCAACGATTATCTCCCGCCCCTGACGAACTGTAAACAATGCAACATCACGATATTGGAATTGAGCAAATTGAGGACTGACTGAGAAGAAATACTGCTTATTCCCTGCCTCCGGAAGAGGCAGGGAATAATTTTGTAACACAATAGATACATTTGGAAGCTTCTTAGATTTAGCTGATGGTACAGGTAAATTCAGCTGTGAGTTAACACACAAACCATAAAGCGAATATCTTTTTTTCAACACACCAGGAAATATACTTCAAAAGACAAAAACTTGCGGTTAACCACAGTTCCCGGGAGACGTGCAAGAGTGTTGTTCATATAGGCTATCCCCAGTACCTAGTCCTTGAGCATTTAAGGTAATTTTCTTAACATCCCCATGAACAACAACCTTCGGCGGATGATATACCTTCATCACAACCCTGCATTTTTTGTCTGACTCTTTAGCTTTCATCAGAACCTCTCCCTAATTTTCACATTGTGGCATGACTATAATAAAATAACTCCGAGATTTCTTTTCTCTTGAGCAACATTCGAAAAATGCAAATCAACATCCAAAGTAATCGTACATTATTAATTTATTACCTTTTTCTAAACCGCCGCCCTCCAAGAAGACCAACCAATCCAGCACCGAAAAGTAACATAGTTGCAGGCTCTGGAATCACCCCTATATTGTCAGTATCTGAAATAAATGTAAGGGTACTAGCACTTGTAAAACCAGCTGCATTACTGCCAGGAATAGTATTTGTGAATGAGAGTAATAAATTACTATACAAATCCCACACTGGATTCACACCTGGCAAGGCTACCGGTGTCAAATAGCTGGCAGTAATATCAACTCCGGTTTCCACAACTGAATCTGTTATTATATTCCCCCACGCATCCGTATAAGAATCTGTAACAGGAACACCATCCCGCGAGTTGGCAGTACTATTAGCACCAATAAGTGGATCTACATCAAACAAGGTATCCCCTGGAGCACCTTCCATTAGTAAACTAATTATATCCGTTGCTCCTGTTGCTGCTAACGTAAAACCATAGCTTAATGTATTTCCGGCTGGATTTTGCATATAGAGATCCCAGCCAGTGCCACTCACACCACCGGTCCCCACATCTTCTCCCCAAACCAGTGTCTCGGTACCTCCACCAAAAAATGTTGCAGTAATAAGCATGCCATTCATTTTCTGACTATTAGTGGCCCAGTCAGCAATAACTGGAACCACAAGCCATTCAGCCTGTGGAGCGGTATCGTCATAAAGTGTTGTAATTGTGGCAGAAGCAATTGTTGGTCCAAAAACCAACGAAACAGACAATAGCAAATATGATAAAATTTTATTTTTCATCAGTTCCTCCATTCAATTAAATGACAAAAATCAGTCTATTTATTTCCATATTAAATTATACACCTATTATTTTATAAATGCAATCTATTAGGTAACTGCAGCTTCCAGTTTTTATGGCACAATTATGTATCTACTGCAACTGGTTGAAAATTGCCCTTGTCATTATTCCTCTCTAATATTTTAAAACACTATATCTTCGATTTTTTTTACAATCCACCTTATTTGAACCCTTTTTCCACTTTCTTTTCTTAGATAATATAATCTTTCAAGAGCCAAGTAAATAGTCTGGATGACTATTTTAAAGTTTTTCTCAGGTATTCTGACAATCTTGATTAGAGGATTGCAATATTCAATCAATAGTATGTCCTGAAGCCTTCAACACTAACCAGGATTGCCCCACCTGCGCTAACCTAAACTGATCCATTCCATACAGGCAACAGATCCTGAAGGCTGGAATAACTATCAATCTTTACGAAAAAAGTGCACCGCACAGGCCTATGATAAAATTGTTATACTCATTTCTACACCACACACTTTTTCAACAAAATTAGTAACTATTCAGAAGCACCCCATCTTCGCCCATTTCGGAGTCTACGCTTACCTGGCCTTCTCGAATAACACTCGTATGCTTCAAAGGCCCAAATGAACAAGCGGAGTCTCGTTGCACTTGCTTACCTGGGGCACTTCTGAACAGTTACAGTTCAAAGTTTAGGGTAATATGTTGTGCTACCTGAATAGTTACCAAAATTACGGCTCCACATTGCCATTACGGCAACATATTTTTTCCAACCATGAATTGAGTATAACAATATTGTAAATATTAAGGTGATATCTTCCAGGACATGAAAAAGGTCGTTTCTTCAACTCCTGCCACTGCTTTTGCAATATATTTCTATCGATCCTCGGCTCTAAATAAGAGTGTGGACTGCTTACAATCTCATCAATTAATTTACGGTGATTGTTCAGAAGATTATAAATAAATCCTGGTGTCAGGTTACTTTTTCCGACACGAGTCCTCACCTTTTCTGCAAGTACATTTTTCATTGCTTCACGCAAAATAAAGCGAGACCAGCCATTCTGCAATTTTTGGTCAGAGGGGAG
>SWBY01004862.1_pt1 | contig 14367 bp, 6 predicted proteins | sample 4693071 | NCBI WGS metagenome assembly SWBY01 (sample SAMN10267273, study PRJNA491770) | bioreactor metagenome | isolation source: DHS bioreactor inoculated with marine methane seep sediment | place: Japan: Omine Ridge, Nankai Trough | collected 2006-05-06 | reverse complement strand
CGCCACGGCATTCCGGGTTTCACTACCGAGAATATCGTCCAGCCGCGACTGGGCACTTCGTTCGTCCCGGAGTCTGAGGAAATACTGCAGGGGATCTGTAATCCGCCAACGGGCGAAGAGATCCACTGAAATATACAGTTTGTCCTTGGTGGGCATATCCGACGGGCTTCCGTCCCATTCCAGAATCCGTTTGTCAATGGGATTGACGGCTTGAATGAAGGGCATCTTCATTTTCAGTCCGGCTGTGGTTACCGGTTGTCCGATGGGTTTCCCAAACTGAGTGATTATCACCTGCTCGACTTCACTTACTGTATAAATTGAGCTTGCCAGGACATATATTCCCACGAGCAGTAAGATCGAAATGATGATCTGTATTATGCGGTTCATGGCCTGTCTCCCTCACTCGAATTCAAATTAAGCAGCGGCAGAATGCCCCTCACTTCTTCATCCACAATGATTTTTTTCTCTATAAGGGGAAGAATATTCTGGAGAGTTTCGATGTAAATACGGCGTCTGGTAACTTCACGTGCTTTGCTGTATTCCGCCAGGAGCGCGTTGAAGCGCGCCACATCCCCTTCTGCCTCATTTATTCTCTTGAGTCGATATCCGTCAGCCTCCCGGATACGTTGATCCTTTTCACCCTCGGCCAGGGGGATCACCTTGTTGTAATCGCGCCGGGCTTCATTGATCAGCTTCTCCTTTTCCTGCTGCGCCTGGTTGACCTCGTTGAAAGACTCCTGAACCGGTTTGGGCGGATTGATGTTCTTCAATTGCACCTGATCGATACTGATGCCCATGGCATACTTGGTGGATAATGCCTGCATCTTGGTCAGTGCTTCGGATTCAATTTCCTGTCGGCCGATAGTGATCACTTCATCCACGGTACGATCACCCACAACCTCCCGCATCACCGATTCAGAGACATAACGCAGTGTTCCAGTGGGTTCCCGCACTTCAAAAAGGAATTTTACCGGATCTGCAATCCGGTATTGGATCACCCATTCCACCAAAGCGGCATTGAGATCGCCGGTAACCATCTCGGTTTCCCGGCGGTTGTCCCGGGCTCCCTGATACGGGGCTCCTGCACCGGGTGTTGTGAAACCGAATTCCTGCTTCAACTGCCGTTTGACCGGAACGATGGTTGCCGCATCAATACCCAGGGGAAACTTGAAGTGCAATCCCGGTGGTACTTCCTTGAGATACTTGCCGAAACGCTGGACTACTGCAACGGAATCACTGGGTACCGTATAGTAGGCCGTCCAGGCGCCAATGATGGCAATTACCAATGCAATAAGCAGTGCAGCGCCGTTGATACCTCCATCAGATATAAACCGACGGATCCGACTCTTCAACTGCCTCACCAATTCATCCGGATCGAATCCAGACAGACTCCCATTTCCATTGAGATTGGGGAGATTGTTATCCATGGGCATGGGTAGATTCCTCCGGACTCCTGTCGTGCAGAACCCGGTTTAAGCCTGCCGGGAGTCGCTTATATGGACTGCAATTACTGAGCCATAGGGAAAATGTTTATGATTACAATAACTTACACTGTTTCGTGAACCATCCACTTGTGGGATCGATCATAATGATATAATATATTAATCAATATGATCGAGGTGAATGATGCATGTTGAAGATCTTCATCACGGGGAACTTCTGGAATTGGATCCTGAGGGAGGGATCATCCGGTTTGCCGGCCAGCGCGCTCTGCTCATTGATGCCGTCGCCATGGGAGTTCTGCGTCAGTATCTGGTTGAAAACTTCGGGTTGACGGCGGCCCGGGCAGTTCTTACCCAGTTCGGTTTTGCCCATGGATGGCGTACGGCGGCGGCCGTGAAACAGGCGTTCAAATTGAAAGATGATGCGGAATGGCGTCGAGCCGGTCCGCACATATACATGCTGGAGGGTCTTTTCCGGACCCAGTCGGAATATGAAGATCCTCTCTCCGGCAAAGGGGCCATGCTGCTGGCGTCGTATGAAGCAGAGCAGCATCTTCTGCATTTCGGTCTTTCGGAATCATCTGTGTGCTGGACGATTTCGGGATTGATGAGCGGGTATTTCAGTTATATCGCAGGTGAAGAGATCTATGTTCTTGAAGATCGGTGTCTGGGCAGGGGACACGCCGCATGTCACATGGTGGGACGGACCCGGGACGAATGGGGCGAGGCGCATGCCGAAGCGCTGTCGTTTTTTGATTCCGGCCGGTTGAAGGAATGCCTGGATGTTTCGTTGAAAAGGGTCACGGAAACGCTGAAGGCTGCCGAAGCCAAACTCCGGGCACATCGTCGCGCCATGGTCCGGGTTGTTGATGACGCTGAAAAACCTCTCGGAATCATCGCCCGAAGCACGGCAATGCAGAATGCGGTGGATCTGGCGCAGCGGGTTGCGAAAGTTGATGCCACAGTTCTCATAACCGGAGAAAGCGGCGTAGGCAAGGAGCGAATCGCACGGCTAATCCACGATGAATCCACTTGTGCCATGGGTCCGTTTATCGCCGTGAACTGTGGCGCAATCACGGAAACGCTTCTTGAGAGTGAACTGTTCGGACATCGCCGGGGAGCATTTACAGGGGCATCATCGGACCGGCCCGGTCTGTTTGAAGCCGCTAACCGGGGAACCCTCTTCCTGGACGAGATTGGTGAGATTTCGCCGGGAATGCAGGTCAAACTTCTGAGGGTGCTTCAGGAACGGGAGATCCGAAGGGTCGGGGAGAACAAGAACCGGCCGGTGAATGTGCGGGTTCTGGCAGCGACCAACCGGGACCTTGCTGAAAGCATCACTGAAGGTACTTTCCGGCAGGATCTATTCTATCGAATCAAGGTTGTGGAACTCCACATACCGTCACTTCGAAACCGTCGGGATGACATTTTACCTCTGGCTCGAGTTATGATGACGGATGCAGCAGAGAGAATGGGACGGGAAATCACAGGGTTTTCACCCGGCGTGGCGGATCAACTTCTGAGATACCCGTGGTCCGGTAACGTGCGGGAACTGGAGAACGCCATGGAACGTGCAGTCGCTCTGGCAAGGGGAACACGATTGGGAGTGGGGGATCTTCCGGAAGAAATCAGGGAGGCACTTCCAGGACCTGCTGTCAACAACGGCACAGTACAATCCCTCTGTGATGTCGAAAAGGACTATATCCTTGCCGTCCTGGAGCGAAATGGCGGGAAGCGGGATCTCACGGCAGGACAACTCGGGATCGGAACGGCGACATTGTACCGAAAACTTAAAAAATACGGCGTTGCCGGACGGTCCTGATGCGGGTCCAAAGCAGCATTATAATCACGGTCAAAAATGAGGGCACATAATCCATCTGTCAGACTCTTCAGAGCTTTGGGAGAACTGGTTACCCTTTAGCGTGAAAGGGAGATTTGTTCATCACGGCACATTAAATGATGCAGAGGCAAAACCACCGGCAAAATCTGCTGTGCCTGAAATTTTTGATTTGAGGATGTCCGGGTGTGTCAGGTCTGCTGTCAATGACACGCCAGAAGTTCCTGTCACTTCCCGGACTCACATTGCAATCTTATTGAATTTTCATTAATCTGGAGGGGATTTATAAATCATTCCAGAATGTGAAGGACATTCTGATCGATGTTACTTTTCCCGGAGGAAATATCATTATGAAACACCGATGTTACCGTATTGCAGTATTGTTTATGTTGAGCAGTATGATTTCTTTATTGAGTTTATGCACGGTAGTGAGTGCCAATGCAGTGGTCAACGTGGATCCGGATCCCGCCAGTCATATTGCCCTGGTCAGTACGAATCTGACAGTCACGCTGGACACAGCGCCGGACAGCGGAACAGTCACATCGGGCACGTTTGTGGTGCATGGCGGGTTTGATGCGCCGGTGAGTGGTGTATTCAGTTCCGGATATATGGATTTCACGTTTGATCCCGGCATGGATTTCCATCCCGGGGAACGCATCTCCGCATCTGTGACGGCAGGGGTCGAGACCGGTGGTCTACCGGTTGTGCCGTATGTGTGGCAGTTCCGGACAGCAGCGGGGGTCGGTCCGGGTCTGCTGCAGGTGGTTGAGCAGAGTTTCAGCAATATGTCCAGCCGCGAGGCATGTCTGGGTGATCTGGACGGCGATGGTGATCTGGATGCGTTTATCATTACTGATCTCTCTGATTTTGTGGTGTTTAATGATGGTGCCGGAACCTTTACGGAATCCGCTCAAAGTTTCCCGGTGGAATACAGTACAGGAATAGAATTGGGTGATCTGGATGGTGATGGTGATCTGGATGCTTTTGTCGTCAACACCGCACCTCAATATAACCGGGTCTGGCTCAATGACGGAAACGGTTCTTTCACCAGCGTGACACATAATTTCGGAGCAGAAAACTGCCGGGACGTGGGTCTGGGTGATCTGGATGGCGATGGTGATCTGGATGCATTTATTATCAATGCCGGTGCCAACAGAGTTTTATTTAACGATGGATCTGCGGGGTATACAGACAGCGGACAGAGTATCGGCACTGATACCGGCAGCGGTGGAGTCATCGGTGATGTGGATGGTGATGGTGATCTGGATATGTTCATCTGCAACACCACCGGGGGTAATTATGCTGACCGGGTCTGGCTCAATGACGGCACAGGCACGTTCAGCAGCAATGGTCAGAGTCTTGGGAATACGTCGAGTATCGAAGCGGATATGGGTGATGTGGACGGTGATGGCGATCCGGATGTCATTGTAGCGTCATCGGCATATACACCTCAAAAATTATGGATCAATGACGGGAATGGTAACTTTACTGAAAGTGGCCAGATCATCGGTCCTAACACTGCCAGCCGGGATGTTGAGTTCGGTGATCTGGATGGCGACGGTGATCTGGATCTGGTTATTTCTGAATTCACCACATCGGGGAATCTGTTCTGGCTCAATAACGGATCGGGAATTTTCAGCGACAGTGGTCAGACTCTCGGGAACTGGTACAGCATGGGTGTTGCGCTGGGTGATCTGGACGGAGATGGTGATCTGGATGCATTGTCACTTCATCCCAGTACGTCACATCCGGATGCGGTTTATATCAATTCACCGCCGTTTACACCCACGCCGACTCCGACTGCTACCCCAACGCTGACCCCCACGATGACACCGACAATGACACCGACAATGACGCCGACACAGACGCCGACACTCACGCCGACTGCCACGCCGACACTCACGCCGACAGCGACGGCGACTTCCACCCCCACCCAGACACCGACGCCCACCATGACCGGCACACCGACACAGACACCCACGATGACGCCGACCAATACACCTGTTCTTGAGGACGTGGTTTCGGTGTATCCCCATCCGAACAGTCACAATAATTTACTGGATCTGGATTTCATCGTTTATCTGAGTACTGATCCGGACCCCGAAACGCTTGATAGCGGGACTTTTGTTATACACGCCGGGTCCCAACCCCCGGCGACGGGATCGTTTGGAACGAGTCCGGGGTCTTTCATATTCTGGCCGGACCTGGATTTCTTTCCGGGTGAACGGATTTCTGCAACAGTGACCTCCGGGATTGAAGCCGGCGGTTTCCCGGTACGACCGTTTGTCTGGCAATTCAGAACACTGGCAGGGACCGCGCCGGGGACATTTGCTGACAGCGGGCAGACTCTGGTAGCAGCACCTGCTCAGGATTCCGCATGGGGTGATCTGAACGGAGACGGCCATCTGGACGTCTATGTGACCACGCTAAGCTACGATATCGTATATCTTAATGATGGAACCGGCGTATTGACGAGTACCGGTCAGGCGTTTCCCAATCATTCTGGAAGAAATGCGGCACTGGGGGATATCGACCATGATGGTGATCTCGATGTTTTTGTCGCCAACTATAATCAGCCCAATGATATCTGGCTGAATGACGGAACCGGTAGTTTCACAGCCGCCACCCATATATCACCTTCTGAGGATACCCGTGAGATCAAACTGGGTGATCTGGACGGGGACGGTGATCTGGATGGTATCATTGTCAATGGTCCGCAACCCAGCCGGGTCGTCTTGAATGACGGTACCGGCGTCCTTACCGACAGTGGCCAGACCATTGGTACAGTCTGGAGTTTCTCAGTGGGTCTTGGTGATCTGGATCATGACAATGACCTGGACGCGTATTTTGCGAATTTCGGAACCGATCGGGTCTGGTGGAATGACGGCACTGGATTTTTCACCGATTCCGGTCAGAGTCTGACTGCAGATGACTGTGTGGAGGTTGACCTGGGAGATCTGGATTTTGATGGTGATCTGGATGCCATTGTCGCTGTGCCATCACATCCTTCCAGCCGGATATTGTTCAATGATGGGTCTGGATTTTTTACCGACAGCGGTCAAGCCATCGGTCCAGAGGACAACAGCCGGGGTGTTGAACTCGGTGATGTGGATGGTGACGCCGATCTGGATGCCATGATTGTAAACTCCGATCAGTACATCAAGATCTGGTTGAATGATGGTACCGGTCAGATCCAGGACAGCGGTCAGATACTGGAACCGGCTGCCTGTTACGGTGCATCTTTCGGGGATGTGGATGGTGACGGCGATCTGGATATCTATGGAACGAACAATAATACACTGGATCTGCTGCTGTTGAATGAAGTTGTGCCGACTCCAACTCCCGCCTGCATCAATCACGGAGATGTGGATTTCAACGGATCCCTCACGGCTGAAGATGCCCAGTGGGCATTCGAAATCACACTGGGTCTGTATTCTCCATCAATTGAAGAATACTGTGCTGCGGACTGTAACGGAACCGGTGATGTTACCGCCGGTGATGCTCAGAACATATTCCAGGCTGTTTTGAGTCTGGATACCTGTGTGGATCCCATCTGAAAATTGATTTTATCCACAGAGCGCTTAAACATTCCGTAAATTCCCTTCATGGTCCGGGATTGAACCGCTGTATGGATAAGGTCATGAAAACCTAATCTAATTCCGTGATGGAATTGCATTGCTATCCGGAACGTCTTCCGCTACCTTCAAAAAACAATCGGCTATGGAGGTCAAACTATGAATTTAATGAAAAGAAATGCTTTCACTATCATCGTCTATTTGGCATTAATCAGCACCATCGCCGTCATGGCAGGTGACGGAAAAACGTTCAAGCATCAGGGATGGACGATTACACTGCCCGGGAATTGGAACGGCGATGCGGAAGCCGGTCTGTTCTGGCCCGGAAAAGGGGGCCTGGAAATGGGCCGTCCCGCAACCAGTCTGCACTGCGGCGGTTTTCCGCTGATGCCCGGCACCAAATTTGAAGACCGTGTCAAAACCCATATCAACGCCGAGCCACAGGACCGTAAAGATGTTACTGTTGAGGGTTTAAAGGGATTCACCTGTACCTGGGAGAGTCAGGGGAAAAAACATTTCGGCATGTTTCTGGAAGAAGTCGTTGGTGGTGGTATGAGTATTATCAATTTCTTCGATTGTCAGTCTCCGGCAGATGTGTTTGCTGAAGATAAAAGCGATTTTGAGCAGATCATTAATAACGTGAAGAAGTAGAAGGTTGAGCAGTAGAGGATTACCTGCATTTTGTAGTATCTAACATTGCAGAAGGAAACGGTCGTTTCACCAAACCTGATCGAAAGCACTTCTTTGTCATTCATTCGATTCAATTTTTCTATTGAAGAATGCGTACAGAGCCGGGAGTACCAGGAGTGTCAGGATGTTATCAGAGATGACGCCACCCAGGACAACGGTTGCAAGTGGCCGTTGCACTTCAGCGCCCACGCCGGTGTTCAAAGCCATAGGCACAAATCCCAATCCGGCCACAAGTGCCGTCATGAGCACTGGCCGCAATCTGAGCACAGCACTTTGTTCAATGGCGTCGTAAAGCGCAACACCTTTGGTTCTCAACTGGTTAATGGTTGATACCAGTACTAATCCGTTCAGCATTGCCACGCCGGATACAGCTACAAACCCAACACCTGCAGAGATAGTGAAAGGCATTCCCCTGATCCAAAGCGCCATGATTCCTCCCAGGGCGGCAAAGGGTGCCCCTGTAAAAATAAGCAGCGTATCTTGAATCGATTTGGTGCTGGTGTACAAAAGGAACAGGATGAGGAACAATGCCATGGGTACAACGATTTTCAGGCGTTTCCGGGCTCGTTCCAGGTGCTCGAACTGGCCACCGTACTCAACATGATATCCCATGGGCAGCTTCATCTCGGACAATTTTTCCTTTACATCTTCGACGAATCCACCCACATCACGTCCGCTGACGTTACACTGCACCACAATGCGGCGTTTCTGCCATTCACGGGTGATTGTCCCCGGTCCTGTTACCTGTTGGATTCGAGCAAGACGTGCCAGGGGTATTCGTTCCCCGGCAGCAGTGGGCACCAGTATCTGTGAAACTGCTACTGGATCCTGCCGGTATTTTTCACTTAAACGAACAACCAGGTCGAATCGGCGCTGACCGTCACGAATTTCGCCCACTTTCCTGGTTCCTATGGATTCAATGATTTCAAGAACATGCTGTGCAGGGATACCGTACCGGGCAATGGCATCCTGATCTACCTGGATTTCCAACAGTGGCTGTCCCGTAATCTGTTCCGTGTAGATATCTGTGCTGCCGGGTATCGTATCAAGAACCTCATGGATGGATGCCGCAGTCTGTTTTAAAATTTCCAGATCATCTCCAAAGAGTTTGACGCCCAGATCGGTTCGTATTCCGGCAATCATCTCATTGACACGCATTTCAATTGGCTGAGTAAATATCATTCGCATTCCCGGTAGTCCCGATAATTCTTCACGCATGATATTGGTGAGTTCTTCCTGGGTTCGGGCACGTTTCCATTGTTTGCGAGGATTCAGAGTCATAAATACGTCAGACAACTCGATCCCCATGGGATCAGTCGCCACTTCCGCTGTTCCGGTCCGGACCCAGACATCCTTTATCTCATCCGGAAACTCTTGAAGAATCATTTTCTCAATCTGCGTACCATACCGGACAGACTCCTCCAGAGATACTCCGCTGAGCCTTACCGTGTTGATCACAATCCCCATTTCCGATAATCGCGGTATAAACTCAGACCCGATTTGGGTCACGAGAACCAATCCCAATATCATCAGGATGACAGCGACTATAATGAAAAGTCTACTGGCATGAATGGCTTTGTGGACCAGTGGTTGATAGGTTTTCTTCGCGGCTCTGACAATGAAATTTTCTGAAGAATTCGTCTTTTTGCTCAGGACTAAACTGGCCAGTACCGGCATCAATGTCAGAGAGAATATGAGGGATCCCATTAACGCGAAAATGACGGTTAAGGCCATGGGTCGAAACAGGTTTCCTTCAATCCCTTCCAGGGTGAGGACCGGAAGGTAGACGATCATAATAATCAACTCACCAAACATGGTGGGTTTTCGCACTTCCAGAGACGCATCACGGACAATTTCAAGCACCGATCGATTGCCTCTGGAATTGGCCAGGTGACGGGCACTGTTTTCCACCATAATCACGGAACTGTCAACAATCAGTCCGAAATCAATCGCCCCGAGGCTCATCAGGCTGCCGGCAATCCCGAATCGCAGCATTCCGTTGAATGCGAACAGCATAGATAATGGGATCGCTGATGCCACAATCACGCCGGCACGAAAGTTGCCGAGAAAGATGAAAAGAACCGCCACGACCAGGATCGCACCTTCAAAAAGATTTTCCCTGACTGTGCCCATAACCTGATTCACGAGATCTGTCCGTTCATAGACGGGATGAATTATCACACCCTCGGGCAGAGAACTCTGGATTTCCTCAGTCCGTTCTATTAATCGGCGGGTGACCTCATGGCTATTTTCACCCATCAGCATAAAACCCAGACCCAGGACCACTTCGCCCTGTCCGTTGGCAGTACTGGCACCGCGACGGATTTCATGCCCGATTTCGACTTCTGCCACATCGCGTATTTTGACAGGAATACCGTTGTGGGCGGTGATCACGATATTACCAATCTCCTGAGTGTCTGAGGTCAAACTGATTCCCCGGACCAGGTGAAGTTCACCGGCCTGAGAAATATTACCGCCACCCACGGTCTGATTATTTTTTTGCAAAGCGTTTACAACGTCATCAAGGGTAAGATCATGTTTAATTAACCGGTCGATATCCACCAGTACATGATACTGCCGGATTTTCCCTCCCCAGGTATTGACTTCTGCCACACCTGCAACCGATTGCAGCCGGGGTTTGATAACCCAATCATGGATTGTGGTGAGTTCTTCCAGGGTTTTGTCTTTTCCCGTGACTAAATAGTGATACACCTCTCCAAGACCGGACGCGACCGGACCCATCTCGGGTCGTGGGATACCTTCGGGCAGTTTTACGTTCTGGAGTTGTTCCATGACAAGCTGCCGGGCAAAATATATATCCGTTTCTTCATTGAACATGACGGTAACCTGGGAGAGACCATATTTTGATATGGATCGGACCTCTTCTAGGTTTGGCAACCCGCTGATTGCCTGTTCCACAGGGAATGTGATCTGCTGCTCGATTTCCAATGGGGAGAGTGCCGGCGTGATTGTGTTAATCTGGACCTGCACCGGCGTGGTATCCGGGAATGCGTCCAGCGGAAGATTAAGCAGAGCCTGGAATCCGGTTCCGGCCAGTACCAGCGATAGAATTAAAACCAGGACCCGGTGCTCCAGTGACCAGTTTAGAATTGCGCTCAACATGACACAGTATTCCTATCCATGATCGCTAAACCTCTTTTCCGGGATCGACTTCACAACACCCGGCCCCGATACTGCCTTTTAAAATCTCTGTTTTTAAGAGGAAACTGCCTGTTGTTACGATTTGTTCCTGTGGTGCGAGACCCTCCTCGACAACATAAAAACCATCCGTTTCGTACCCGATCCGCACCTTGCGGGGTTCGAAAAGAGTATCGCTCTTCCGGACAAACACCACATTGCAGCAACCTTCCCACTGGACAGCTTCCCTGGGAATTAGCAATGCGATGTCACGGTCTATACTAATTTCAGAGGTTCCGAACATTCCTGCACGGAGCAGTCTGTCCGGATTATCGAGTTCAGCCCGTACTTTCAGGGTGCGAGTTCGCCGGTCTAATTGAGAACTGATCCATGTGATCTGACCCACCTGGGGTTCCCCGGGCAGCCCTTCGGACCTGAAAATAACGGTCTGGCCGAGCCTGAGATTCTGCACATCCGATTCATACACATCAAGTAATGCCCACATCCGAGAGGTATCAGCGATTGTGAAAATGGGAGATTGGGGATCCACACATTCGCCGACGGAAGCGGCTCGCTGGATGACAATTCCGTCAAACGGTGCTTTCACTGGAAGCAAAGATGAAATATCGTTCATGTCGTTGACCAGACGGATCTGCTCACGGGTGAGACCCAGGTTCTGCAGTTTTCGGAAAGTACTGGCCAGCGCTATACGTGCTTCCGTCAGTTTCGTTTCAGCTTCCAGAACCTCCTGTTCCGACGAAACCCCACGTTTCTGAAGTGTTTGCTCCCGGGTGTGGTTTGTATCCCACAAATTGACACGTGTTTTAGCCTGTAAGTATTCTGCGCTGACAGTACCCAGATCCGCAGAATCCACAGTTGCCAGGAGTTCATCAGCTGCAACAGTCTGGCCAAGATCCTTTCTGATTTCGGTGACAATACCCGGAGCACGTGATCCAATTTTTGCGTACCACGATCCATGATACTCTATCTCAGCATTGCAGCGTATCTTCCGGGTGAGCGCTTGCTGGGTGGCATGGGAATATTCCAAGCCGGCGTTTCGAGCGGTATCCGGGGACTCAAATTGAATTTTTAATGTGTGTTTCCGGCAAGTCACGACGGGAAATCGGAGGTGTCTGGGTTGATCACCGGTAATACCCTGTTGAGCAGTTGTATCCAATGCGTCAGCATTGTCCGGATCCAGGATTTCCGGATTACACAGGAAGCACTGAGATTCAGGGATATCATGGCCGGCACACCAGTCGTCCACGGCTTTGAATGCCGGTATGACTCCGGGATTGCATTGCGTGCATAGCACTTCTGCAACGCCGTGCCCACTACAGAAACCCATGCTCTCAATCAACGACTGATCGCAAAATGGACAGGTATCACCAGGAATTCCGTGGGCACAACTCGGGGGTGTGTCCGATGTTGAGGGTCCACACTGTCCACCACAGAGTGTGCACTGGGATTCCGGTACACTATGACCGCCACACCAGTCATTTTCGGTCTTGAAACCAGCAATAAGGGATGAGTTGCATTGCACACATAATGCTTCGGGAACACCGTGTTCCCTGCATTCACCTCGTGTTTTGATAATCCCCGGGTCACACCAGGGACAGTCCTGCTCCGCGATCTGATGGGTAATGCAGAAAGCGGTATCATTTTCGCCTTTGCTGTTTCCCAACGGTAGACTGAGATTCAGGAAAACCACTATCAAGACGACGCTTGCCGTCACTAAACTTATTGACTTGAAATTATTTTTTCCGATCATTTCAAAACCCTTTATTTTATTAAATTCTCTTTAACTCACATTATTTCATGGAGAGCATAGATTATGGTTAAAACACGCCTGAAACTGAGAAATTATGGTTGGTTCTGTGACGGTTCAAGCTCGGGGAGGATGATAAATCTCTAAGGGATTTGCAGAAGGCGGGTGCAAGGGTTTAAGCCCGGTCAGAAAGACCCCGGGAAGGTTTCCAGCATTCAAATCCGCTGATTGCTGAATAAAGAGAATGCCGTTGCAGCAGAGTTGCATACAGTCTGTGCATCCGTCAGGACAACATGTTTGAGGACTGGAATCAGATTCGGTGTCGCAACCTCCACAGGGTTCGCTATCGCCGCACGGGCTTTGTGGGACAATTGCCCGCACCGAAGGTATTGAAATGAAGACCACAGCAAGAATTAAAGCCAGAAGCAACAGGATGTGCTGAGATTGATTTAATCTTGAAAAGGTTTTTTGAATCACAATGAATCCTCATTCCGTCACACTTACGAGGGCATTATAATAATCTTTAGAAACTTTATCAAGGATCTTATTAAGGTTATGCAACACTTATGAGCCCCGATACTTGAAATCAGCATCAACCGGTGAAATCACGGGGGAAATCGAGGGTTGTGTCCGGTGTGTGAGAGGATGGGTGGAAGGAGCGTCGAGGTGCTTTGCATCAACAGTGTGGATTATATAAACTCATGTTGGAAGCTTGAAGATGGCTACTCGCATCAATGGCATGGTGTACCCGGGATTGCAAGGCAGAGGAAATACAATGAGTACCATGGGTTTTCTTATTTTTCTTATTTTAAGCACTTCCTGTTTTGCAGGAACCTATTATGTGGATTTCGAACATGCCGCGGCGGATGATACCAGCCCCGGCACACAGGATATGCCCTGGAAACACTGTCCGGGTATGCCGGGCTGGTCTGGTACCACGCAACTTCAGGCTGGTGATACATTGGTTTTCCATAACACCAGTACCTGGCCGATAGCAGAAGGCGACAGCATTATCCAGGCGGCAGGGGGCGTAACATACGATGGAAGATCCTGGGGAACAGGTACTCGGGCCACATTGAAAGCTGAAGTGGATCTGAATCGCACAGTGGTTAATTTCATGGACGACCATCCGGATATTCCTACGGTGGTGAAGGGATTCGATATTTTTGCAAACAACCATGTAACCTCAGGAGTCGGTATGAACTGGCCGCAAATGCAGCGCCATCTGGTTGGTGCGGTGAAACGCGTGGAAGACTGCATTGTTCACGATATATACAGCCGTCAGTCTCAGGGTCAGTACGAATATGGAATCGTCGTAAGCAGTTGGTATGAACTGGAGATTCACAATGTGGAAATCCTGGATTGCAAAGTCTTTAATATATCCCGCACTGGAATAGCCAATTATCCCGGAAACGATTCCCCAAACAACCGAACGGAAAATGTGATATTTCGAGGAAACGAAGTATATAATACCGGTTTGGATCCTGACGCGCCGGGCGCCGGGTTCGGTATCGGACTTAAAAACCACACTGTGAATGCCCTGGTGGAATTTAATACGATATACGAGACGGTTGAATCGGGTATGATCATCACAACCCACCCGGAACAGGGTTTTCGCGGTCCGGAAAATGCGGTGATTCGGTACAACATTATCCGGGACAGTGAAAAATGCGGTATTTTCATTCAGCAGCGCGGTGATAAAAGCTTTGATATTTATGGTAACATCATATTTAACAATGCTTACGAAGGAATCCGGTTCACCAGTTCTCTCAGCGACAACCTGTCCGCCGGTATTTATAACAATACACTATTCAATAATTATGTTCTGGATTGGTCCCAGGAAATCCGGATCGAAAGCAATATTGCGGATATTCAAAGATTGGAATTGAAAAACAACATCATTTCCGCATCTTCGGA
>SWBY01004594.1_pt1 | contig 14377 bp, 10 predicted proteins | sample 4693071 | NCBI WGS metagenome assembly SWBY01 (sample SAMN10267273, study PRJNA491770) | bioreactor metagenome | isolation source: DHS bioreactor inoculated with marine methane seep sediment | place: Japan: Omine Ridge, Nankai Trough | collected 2006-05-06 | reverse complement strand
CCCCTGGTTTTCAATATATCCATTGATGACGGAGATTCCATCGATAACGGTACGATCTGATTCATGGCTGTGAAACCAAAAACCGCGCCCTTCATTCTCGCAATCAATTATACAGTGTTCATTCCCTGTCACCGACTTGATGGTAATCGGTTTTCCCAGCAAATCCAGGTTTTTGTTTTCAAATCCAGTATAAACGCCATCCGAAATCAATATCGTATCGCCATTCTCTGCAAAATCAATGGCATCCTGAATACCCTTGAAGTCCCTAGGCACGTATATAAGTTTTGATAAGGCTCCGTTTGTGAAAAACATAGAAATCAAAAATATTAGCTGAACTTTGTATAACTTCATCACAACCCTTCCCTGTCAAATATAATCAAATTCAATTCCGATCTATCTATCAATTGAGAATATTTTAGTCAAGCAATATTTTTGGTTTGTCCTGTTATTTCGAACGGGGCTTGCAACGAGAAATCACCATGCATAAGCATGGAATATTAATTCTTCCAACATATCATAAGTCAGGGAATGATTTCCCACCTATCACGCTTACTCTCGGGTTGAGAAACAACCCGATGTTCCTGTATCATGCTGTAAATCACCGGTACCACCAGCATGGTGATTACTTCGATGAACATGCCGCCGATGGAGGGGATCGCCATGGGCGCCATGATATCACTTCCTCGGCCCACGGAGGTCAGTACCGGCAGTAATGCCAGGATCGTGGTTGCCGTGGTCATGAGACATGCCCGGACCCGCCGGGTTCCCGCTTCCACCACCAGCGCTTGGATTTGAGCCCGGGAGCCGGGTTTTTTTTCCCGGAACAATTGCGCCAGATACGTCGACATGACCACGCCGTCATCTGTTGCTATTCCGAAGAGTGCCAGAAACCCGACCCACACCGCCACACTGAGGTTAACAGTATCAACCTGGAACAGAGTCCGCATGGATGTTCCGAAAAGGGTTACGTCCAGAAACCAGGGTTGTCCGTAGAGCCAGATCATGATGAATCCCCCGGACCATGCCACAAAAACACCGACAAAAATCAGGAGCGTCGTGCTTACGGACCGGAACTGGAAGTAGATGAGCATGAAAATAATCATCAGGGCGATGGGCAGCACCAATGAGAGTGTTTTTGCGGCGCGATCCGGGGGATTCAAACTGCTGGCAAAAGTGTAGCTGACACCCCGGGGCAGTTGGAACTCACCTGTATCGATTTTGGTCTGGAGATAGGCCTGGCACTGTTCCACCACGTCCACCTCGGCGTATCCCGGTTTTTTATCGAACACCACATATCCCACCAGAAACGTGTCTTCGCTTTTGATGACCTGGGGTCCTCTGATATACCGAATATCAGCCACTTCCATCAGGGGAATCTGTCTTCCCGATACACCGGGTATCAGTACGCGGTCCAGAGCTTCAATACTGTCCCGGAGTTCCCGGCTGTATCTTACCCGGACCGGAAACCGTTCCCGTCCTTCCACGGTGCGGGTCACGATTTTTCCACCGATGGCAATCTCAATCACGTTCTGAAAGGTTTTGATTGGTATACCAAATCGTGCCAGCGCCTGACGATCCGGGACGATCTCGAGGTAGGGTTTTCCCACGATGCGGTCCGCCACTACAGCCAGAGCTTCCACTGCTGGGACTTCTTTCAGGAACTTTTCGATCTGGAGACCCACGTCCTCAATACTTTTCAGATCGGGTCCTTTGACTTTGACTCCCATAGGCGCTCGCATCCCACTTTGTAACATGACGATTCGAGCGGCAATGGGCTGTAACTTCGGTGCTGAGGTTGTTCCCGGGATTTTTGCCGCTTTGACGATCTCTTTCCAGATGTCATCGGGTGTCTTTATATGGTCACGCCATTCCCGGTACGGTTTGCCGCTGTCGTCAGGAATCAGTTCACCTCGCTGATCCCTGGCAAACGCTTTCGTTTGTTTGTCGAACCGGAATTTTAATCGATTGCCGGTTTTGTCTGTCCGGTATTCCGGTTTGTAATTGATTATGGTTTCAATCATGGAGATGGGGGCCGGATCCAGAGGCGTATCGGCCCGTCCCAGTTTTCCCACAACGGAATCAATTTCTGGAATCGTCATGAACGCCATATCCTGTTTTTGCAGGACGTCCAGCGCCTCACCGATGGACGCATGAGTCATTGTCGTGGGCATGAACAGAAAAGAGCCTTCATCCAGTGACGGCATAAACTCTTTCCCCAACCCGGGAAATAGATGGACCACCCGCTGAAACGCCGGTGTTTTCTGAACTATTGCAGGCATCCATCCGAAGGTGGTGCTGAATCCCAGCCAGATGGTCAGACCCAGAATGAGGAGCGTGGCGGGAAGGGAGAGAAAAAGGGTTTTATTGTCCAGAGCCCATTCCAGAATCCGGGGATAATAATGCTGAAACACTTTGAACCCGGCCAGAAGTCCGCCCACCAGAAGCGTTACGAACAGAAGATTCCGCACCATTCCTTTATCGGGACCCAGGGGTTCCCAGTCAGCGGTAAGGAGGATCCCTACGAACATAACGGCGATAATGAGAGCAACATGTGGCATGTGACGTTTCAACCGTTGTGGAATAAGGGTTTCCGTAAACCGATACATCCCGAACAGGATCACCATTAACCCTCCAAAAAAAGAGAGTTTCAGAATCAGAGCACCACCGAGAATCAGAAAAACAGTGACGATATGCTTTAATTGCCGACTCCGCAGTTTCCCGCAGAAAAGGATGTGAGCCGCCGGGGGCAGGATGGTCAGCGCGATGATTACCGAAGCGATCAGGGCGAATGTCTTGGTATAGGCCAGGGGTGTAAAGAGTTTGCCTTCAGCGCCGGTCATGGTGAAAACCGGAAGAAAACTGATCACAGTGGTCATCACAGCGGTCAGGACGGCGCCGCCCACCTCCGCCGATGCCCGGTGCACGATTTCGAGCCGAGATTCCGAGGGATCCGCCATATCCAGATGCCGCAGAATGTTTTCAGTGATGACAATACCCATATCAACGATGGTGCCGATGGCGATGGCGATCCCTGACAGTGCCACGATATTGGCCTGAACATTGAATAGTTTCATACCGGCGAAACAGAGCAGGACGGTCAGGGGGAGCATACCGCTGATAATGGCGCTGCTGCGCAGGTGGAGTACCATGATGAGGACCACGATAATGGTGATGAGAATTTCCTGGGAGATGGCTTCATTGAGGGTCCCCAGGGTTTCGTAGATCAGGCCGGTTCGATCGTAGAAGGGAACAATTGTGAGTTTACTCAGGGTCACCCATGCGGGCCAGTAATCCCGGTCTGTTCCCCGCAGAAACATCAGCCACGCTTCCTGGTTCAGAGTGCCGTCTGTGTAAGCGGCAAACCCCTGACCCTCCGCAAAAATTGCCACATCACTGTTCTGAACCATGGCGTAATCCACTACCGCTTTTGCCGGAAGCGATTCACGGGTGTCTTCAATTTTCTGTTTCACGTTGGTAATGACCTGGAGCGGGTTATCGCCGTACCGAGCCACCACCACACCGCCCACAGCCGGTGCGCCGCCTTTATCCAGAGCACCCCGTCGCGAGGCCGGCCCCAGGGCCACTGTTGCCACGTGTTTCACCAGGACAGGGATGTCATCTTTCATGACCGCGATCACGCTGTTTTCGATGTCCTGAAGTGATTTAATGAACCCGATACTCCGAATGAAATATTCCGTCCGGTTCACCTCAATACTTTTCGCGCCCACATCAATATTGGCGCTTTGGACAGCCCGGAACACATCATCCACTGTGACGCCGTAAGCCCGCATGGCATCCGGATCCACATCCACCTGATACTCCCGGACAAATCCACCGACGGACCCCACTTCCGCCACGCCATCCGCGGAGAGAAGCCAGTACCGGGCATACCAGTCCTGAACCGTTCGAAGTTCTTCCTGATCCCAGCCGCCGGTGGGGTTCCCGTCAGGATCAAGCCCCTCCAGGGTATACCAGTATATCTGACCCAGTGCCGTGGCGTCGGGACCCAGAGTCGGCTGCACAGACGGCGGCAGCGAACCGGTGGGAAGACTGTTGATCTTCTCCAGTACACGGGTCCGGGACCAGTAAAATTCAACATCCTCTTTGAAAATTACGTAGATGGATGAAAACCCGAACATGGAGTAACTGCGGATTGTTTTCACGCCGGGAACGCCCAGAAGAGATACCGTCAGGGGATACGTGATCTGATCCTCAACGTCCTGGGGTGACCGGCCCAGCCATTGTGTAAACACGATCTGCTGGTTTTCACCGATATCCGGAATGGCATCTACCGGGACCGGGTACCGTTGTATGCCGCCGATGTCCCATTCAAATGGCGCGACAAGAACACCGGTAAAACCAATGGCCAATGTCACAAGGCCCACCACCAGGCGATTGGCAAGGCAGAAACCGATGATCCGGCCAATTATAGAGAGTTGTTCCGGTGTGCGGCTGGGGTGAAGGGGATTATCCATTGTCAACCCCGGTTAGTTCGTTTGTTTTACTGATGGTTTCTTTGATTTCACCGCATCTGAGCATCATATCTCCGAAATAAGGGTTCGTGACACGGTCATTGTCCTGGAGCCAGTATGCGCCTTTATTGTCGAAAGCCATGGGACAGAACGCCCGGAATATGTTTTTTCCCTCCGGTGAAAACTGCCGGATGACCGTAGTCATTTGTTTTGACAGAACCTGGAACGTTTCGCGCTGTTTTTCCAGGGATTTTACAGCTGCCAGTTTTTCCAGGGCGGTTTTCAGGATTTTACCGTGGTTTTTCCAGATCGTGAGGGTATTGCCTTTGAGAAGATTCTCATCCACTTTCCCCAGGGTCATTTGGGCGTGTTTTGCATGTTGGATCACCTGGCTGGGTTTATCAGCGGCCAGGGCTGTCTGAATCGCATAATATGTATCCAGCACCTCACCCACCTGACCGCGGAACACTGCCGGCGCATCCATACTTTTAATTTCACTTGCTGTTTCGCGCGTCGTGTCGTCAGTTGTCCGTATACCGGGATCGTCAAAATCCGACATCATACTGGGTCGGGCCTGAATCTGGAGTTCAGCATCCAGTTTGAATGCTCCCCGGGTGACCACTCGATCACCTGCCTCCAACCCGGATTCCACCACGTAGAAGTTACCGATACGAGCGCCCAGCATCACTTCCCGGCCTTCATAAGTGGGTTTTTCCTGTCCGGTAATTTCACGGTAGACGACGGCGCGTTTCCCGGTTTTCATGGCCGCAGTGATCGGAATCACCAGAGGTGGTGATGCGCCATTGCCGTTAGTGGTTGACTTTGCAACCGCCCGGACAAACATCCCGGGTTTCAGCGCAAGACTTTCGTTGGAAACACTCACGCGAACCTTGGCTGTCCGGGTGGCGGGATCAATGATGGGATCAATAAACGAAATCATGCCCTGAAAGATTTTTCCGGGATAGGTTTCTGTTGTAAATTCAACTGTTCCGCCGTGCCGGATCCAGTCCAGATCACTTTCGTAGGCATCCAGTTTGACCCAGACGGAGGAGAGGTCAGCGATGGTATAAATCAGTGTGCCTGTCTGGACATACATACCTTCCTGCGCGTTTTTATGAATGACGATTCCCGCATTAGGTGCTCCGAGAGTGATATGGTCAGCGGCTTTGCGGTTCAATTCTATCTGCCGGATCTGACCGGCGGCCAATCCCAGCAACCGAAGCTTTTCCCGGGCGGCGTTCACTGTTGATTCAGCGGTATTGCGAACGATCCGGGAATTACTGTTTCGAAGCGTATCCACCGCAATCAGGGCTTGAATCAATTCTTCCTGTGCCGTCAGGAGATCCGGGCTGTAAATTTCCACCATGCGATCCCCCTTTTTCACGGGGATACCGGTATAATTGACATACAACCGGTCCAGCCGTCCCGGCACCCACGCCGCAATGTATGATACACGGGTCTCGTCGTAATCCACCTTTCCCACCAGGCGAATTTCGGAATCCGGGGAATACGCGATGACCTCTGAGGTTTCCAGTTCCATGAGTTTTGCCGCATACGGGCTGACACTTATTTCACGTTCGCCACCGCTGTTGTCACCCCCGGATTCCAGAGGGATGAGATCCATGAAGCAGATCGGGCAATTTCCGGGTTTTGGCAGCTTGAACTGCGGGTGCATGGAGCAGGTCCATACGGTCTCCCCAGCCTCTTCAGACGCAACTAAATCGGTTTCGTGATCATGTTTTGCCGGCGCCGGAGAGATGCTTCTTTGAAAGAAAATTCCCAGGAGAAGACCCAGGGATACCGCCAGGACCAGCGTCTTTTTTCCTTGGTGTATTTTAGGGTGTTTCGTCATGGATCCCTCCGGTTCGAAAGATGGGTCTGTGGGAAATAATAGCCGTTCATTTCAAATCTATTTCTGCATTGCGTGACATTTAAATAAGAAATCGAGTTCTGTCACCCTGAAATGGTCACCCTGAGCGGAGTCGAAGGGCTATGGGAATGGCAGTCAGCATAAGTCGATTCCTTAGCAAGTCCTTCGGCTTCGTTCAGGACAGGCTCTGTCATAGGGTTCATTGGGCTTCGACTCCGCTCAGCCTGACCAGGTTCACATCTCCGCTACGAATAATGTTCTCAGGGGCCACAGACAGGGGGTTCAACGCGTGCCCCCCCCCGCCCCGGCCCGTAGATCTTTGGCTCAGTGGTTGTGTCCGGCGTGGGGATCCTTTTTCTTCTTTGTCACCGGCGCTTTTTCCAGAATAATCCCGTCATCCTCAAGCTGTTTGATGTATTTTTTGGGATCGGCTTTGATTTTATCGATGCATCCCGCGCAGCACACATAAATGCGTTTTCCTTCCGCATCAACATAAAGGGATTTGTTGATTTTACCGCCCATTACCGGGCAGAGGGTCTGTGATTTATCCGCTTTCACGGCGTTTTCGCTTCCGGAGGCATGGATGGCCGGGGAGAAAGCGATCACCAGGGCGATAATCAGTAAGATATTCAGTGTTTTCATTGTTTGTTCCTTTCATCAGGTGTCAAATAGATTAATTCACGGCCGGTGAGGGCTTCGATGTCCGCCCGTCTCTGATGGGCATCCGCCAGTTTCCTCACACCAGTGAGTTGAAATTCAAGATAAGATCGTTCCGCGTCCACGAGATCCGCATAGCTGACATTGCCGGTCTCAAACCCTTTGAGTGCCACTTCAATGGCCTGTTCAGCCTTGGGTATCAGGGTGTCTCTGTACAGGCCGGTTTTCCGGACGGCATCGTGGAACTGGTAAAACATCAGGTCCAGATCCGCTGAGAACTGTATCCGGCTGTTTTCGTACGTGGCTTCCAGACCGGCACGGCGTTTCATGGATTCCCGTTCCGCGGACTTCAAACGATTCCGCCAGACCGGTAAATTCAGTGACACCATGGCCATCACGGGATCGTCCCCGCCGGCCACAGTGATGTAATCCAGACCAACGGTGATATCGGGATAAAACGCCTTTTTCGCCAGTTTCAGAGCAAAAATTTCTTTTTCTGCGTATATATCAATTTTTTTCAGTGAGGGATTGTTTGTCAGCATTGCACGCCGTTGGACGGATTCATCGATTTTCGGCAGGGTGATGGCTGAGATGTCCGGCCAGGGGAGCGGAACCGATGATGACCGGTTCAAGTATGCGCTAATCCGCGATGAAATGGGTATCCGGAGACTCTCAAGTTCCTGAATCCGGTCTTCCAGTTTCCCCGCTTCCACCTGGATCTGTATGAGCGTACTCTGAGGGAGCCGGCCGGCGGCGTATCGCACCGATGTCACGGATTCCATGAGTTTCAGCAGTTCCAGGTGCTCCCGGGTGATGGTCAGTGCGGCCGACAGATAGGCATACTCATAGAAATTCACACGGATCTCCCGGGCGAGTTTCAGCCGGCGAGCCAGATAATCCTGGTATGCAGCGTCGGCATCTCTGGTCGCTTTTTCTCGAGCCAGCCCACGTTTCCCCGCCCATGGGAAGGTTTGTGAAACACCGAATTTCTGGGTCTGTGGCCCGGTTCGGGTCTGCACTTCCTCGGCAAAATAACCGTAGCTCAGCCGCGGATCCGGCAGGAAACCTGCCTGGCTGCTTTTTTCCACGGTCGCTTCCCACCGGGCATGAGCGCTCCGCAACTCGGCGTTCCCGGATTCAGCTGCCTCAAGCAAATGATCCAGAACCAGAAATTCCGCCCCATACCATGCCTGAGCTGGTTGGGAACCCTGCGCATAAAGGGTGTTTAATCCGCTGCACAGCATCAGGATCGGAATGATTATCAGTTGTCTGTTATTCATGAAGTGCTCCTGGAAATGCTCGGTCGTTGTCTATGATTGCGATCTTCATTCGAAGTGTCTCCCATTCATCGTCAACTTTCTTTAGAGCAAGGGTCGTGCCAGACGTAGATTTATTGATTACACAAGGGTTTTCGGCCGAAAACCCTTACGGAAACCCCTATGTACGCTTACAAGCTGGTGATCAGGGTGGTCAGGATCTGGGGCCTCTCCCCCTCACTCCCCTCCCCCATCACTCCGTGACAGGGGAAGGGAAGATTGTTGGTAGTGGCACCGTGCTCCATCCTGTCATTCCGGATGAGGTGGACCCTCGCCATTGTAGACAGCAACGTCATTCCGGACGGGATGACACTGCCAACACGTGAAGTGAAAACCATCTGAGATCCGGAATCTCATTTGGCGGCTGTTTCATGAGAGCCCCGTGTGCACGAGGGTGACGAGACGACCATAATTATTTAATCCGCTTTCGCTGAAGCTTCAGCGCACAGGCGGGAGAGAGGCCTTGTCTGATCAGATGAGATTACTTAAGGAAGGGATTAATAATCTCAACATCCAATATTACTTGACCGTGATTTAAATCCTCTGAGAAGAGAACCCGGGATCCGGATCTGGATGCAGAGACAACAATCAGGGCATCCCAAAATGATAGACACGCATCTCCCGACAGTCCGGCGGCCTTCCGGATAGCTGCCTTATCAACAGTAAAAACAAACCATTGTGAGAGATCATCCATTACAGATATTGCATTTTCAACAGAAAGTGGTTTTTTTATCTTTCGCGTGACAGTAACGAAAAATTCCTGAAGCACTTGTGTACTGATGTTTAAACGAGAGTGACCCATAAGATCTTTGAGCAGTTTAATTGCTATAGACCGTTTCTCATGCTCAATTTTGTCAAAAGCATATATTAAAATATTGGTGTCACAAAAAGCACTCGCACCCATTTTATCGATAAAGTTCATCCCGTGTCCAATCCCGGTTACCAACCTCCAGGATGCCTTTCTGCATTTTCTTAGCTAACCGGTTGAAAGCTGATCGCTGATTGACATCGTTTTCAACAACGGATTGAAGGAATTCACGAACCATCGCATTGACGGTCGTATTCCTTTCAATTGCCAGTTTCCTGGCTTCCCGGAGCATATTTTCATCAATTGCCAATGTCAGATTCTTCATGCAATCCTCCTTTTGAAAAGACCACATAATAAGTGTAACACATATCATGTGTTTGTCAAAACAGGCCTCTCCCCCTCCTGTCCCCCACTCCAGGAAACCTGGAGCAGGAGATGATAATTTGCATTAACCCGTGAGTGTGGGACGATTGTTTGATTTGACATAGTGTTCAGTCTCGTCATTCCGGACGTGATGACATTTGCTACCATCATGGTTTGGGGGAGCCGGGATGACCCTTGCAACATTCGCCTTTCCCCGGTTTTGCTGGGGAGAGGTTGGGAGAGAGGCCTATCGCAGCCCGTAATCCGCGATTTTTTTCCTCAGGGTCGTGGGGGAGATCTCGAGCTGTCTGGCCGTGAGACTGATGTTCCAGCCAGCGGCGTTCAGGGCCTGGGTGATGTATGTTTTTTCTATCTCAGATAGTGGTTTGATGGCATCGGCAGAGCCAATTTCGGGCTTGGTTTCTTTTCGCTCCTCGAACTGCAGGTCTTCCGGCGTAATTGTTCCGGTAAAACTCATGGCGGCGGCTCGGGTGAGCACATTTTCCAGTTCCCGCACGTTGCCCGGCCAGTGATATCCCTGAAGTTTTTTCAGGGTATCGGCGGTGAGTGTGGGCATGGTTATCTTTTGTGAAGCCGCGATTTTTTTCAGCAGATGACGTGACAGTACCGGTATATCATCCGGGCGTTTGCGCAGGGCAGGGAGTTCCAGGCGGGCGACAGCGATACGGTAGTACAGATCCTTTCTGAACGTTCCTTCCGCCACCATACCGTCCAGATCCCGGTGGGTCGCAAACACCGGTCGGGCTCTGAAAACGATGGTTTTTAAACTGCCCACCCGTTCAAACTCATTTTCCTGGAGCACCCGCAGGAGTTTCGCCTGAAGATCCAGGGACATATCACCGATCTCATCAAAAAACACCGTGCCTTCGCCAGCGGCTTCCAGTTTCCCGGTTTTTTGTCGGTCCGCTCCGGTGAATGCGCCTTTCTCGTGGCCGAATAACTCGCTTTCCAACAGGGTTGGCACCACGGATGAGCAATTGATGGCGACAAACGGGTCATCCGGAGCGGTGGCGGCATGAAGGGCGTGGGCAGCCAGTTCCTTTCCGGTGCCGCTTTCCCCCAGAATAAGAACCGATACTCGATTCCGGGAGAGCAGTCCGATCTGCTTCAGAATATCCAGCATTTCCGGGGTGGAACCGATGAGTTCCCGGGATGAGAACGGTACTTGCGTCGGGACGGTGTCTGCTGTTGGTGCCTCTGTTACACCCGACGCTTTTTTCACTTTTGTCATGACCAGGAGAATGGCGTCCATATCAAATGGTTTGCGAATATAGTCGAATGCACCGAATTTAATGGCACTTATCGTGGCGTCCATATCCTGACGACCGCTGATGACGATCACCGGAAGATTTGTATGAGATTTACGGCAAATTTTAAGAATGTCCAATCCCGTCATATCCGGGAGGGTCAGATCGAGAAAGAGCAGATCAAATATTCCGGTTTTGAGTGCTGTCAGTCCGTCAGTTCCCGTAACGGCAACCTCTGCATCAAATCCATGGGTACTGAGATTCAATTGAAGGGAACGTCCCAGGGCGCGATCGTCATCGATGATCAGAATCCGTTTCATGGTCGTTCCTCCCGGAACAGGGGTAAGGTTACCGTAAATTCAGCCCCACCGACGGGACGGTTGGCAGCACCCACGGTTCCGCCGTGCAGTTCAACAATTTTTTTCACGTTGGCCAGACCCAATCCGGTTCCGTCGCTTCGACCGGTGACAAACGGCTGGAACAGCTCCGGGAGATCGATTTCAGGGATCCCCGGCCCATTATCCGTCACGGTAATATTGAGTTCACCGTCGATTGTGCCAATCGCGATTTCAACGGTGCCGTTGTCATCACACGCCTGCACGGCGTTTTCAATGAGATTGCTGAATACCTGCCGCATCCTCTGAAGATCAATTTCCAGGTGTATCGGCTGATCCGGTGTGCGTATATGCAGGGTGATTTCACGATCCTCGATGATGGGAGTGGCATCCCGCTCGATCCACCGGGACAGTTTCCGGAAGGATACGGCTGATTTTTCCAGGACAACCGGTTTCCCGTACATCAGCAGTTCACTGAGAAGATGTTCCAGTCGATCGGTCTGTTCCCGGGCAATCTCCGCCAGTTCAAGGTGAACCGGGTCGCCTTCCACTTTTTTCGCCAGGGCCTGGATATTCAGTCTGATGGAGGAGAGGGGGTTGCGCATTTCGTGGACGACACTGGAACTGAGCTGCCCGATAGCGGCCAGAGCCGTCTGTTGACTCAAATCCTTCCTGAGAAATTCCAGTGAATCCAGCATCTCGTTGAATGCCGCGGCAACTTCGGAAGATTCCCGGGCGGTGCCGGGATCCGCTCTCAACCGGATATTCCCCGAGGAGACTTTCCGGGCGGTGGCGGCCAGGAGTTTAAATGGGGCGGTGATGGACCGTGTCAGAATCCCGGCGATGACCATGGCAGCAATGAAAGCGAGGATAGCCGTGGTGATGCTCCGGTTACGCAGGATCGTCAGCCATTTGAAAGTCGATAATTCATCGGCTTCCACAATCAGAGTCCATCTTAAAGCCGGGATGCTTTTTGAGACACCCACCATGGATTCCCCCTGATCGGTTGTCCGGTATGACTGGAGCTGTTCCGTCCCGGTTAAAAGTTTCACAGGAAGAGTATTGTTTATCCGTCCGGTTCCCGGATTCATCACATCATACCCATCGGTATCCAGAATCCGCAGCCGGTAGGACCGGTTCCTTTTTTCCAGCACGACTTCGATGGCATCGGTGGCGTGCATCATGGCGAATGCATAGCCTTTCAGTCCGCTCATATCCGTGAGACGACATCCGCCGTGGATACTCACAGAACCGTCAGAATGGGAATGGGCTGAGAAAAACACCAGATCATCGCTTCCGGCAATTTTGGACTTTTGTGCATCCGTGAGCAGGTCTGCTTCCAAAACATCATGCTCGGTGTGTTTCTGAAGCAGTGTCCATTTACTGTCATACAGGTAAAGTGCTTCGTATGTGGCTTCCCGGGCGCTGACCACGCCGAAAAGACGACAGCCGTGCCCTCCAGGCGCACACGTGCAGCCTTCCATACACTCAGATTTGACCAGCGACCGGAGATCCCGCCGGCGCTCGTCCAGCCAGTTCTGAATCTGCCGTTCCTTGAGATGCGCCACGGCGTTCAGCGCATTTTCCTGAAGCTGAATCACCGCCTGCCGGGAACAGTGATAACTCTGGTAACTCAGTACAATAATAGGGAAAAGACAGGCCATCAGCATCCCGATCCAGACCTGCCTGACCAGACTGGTTTTACGGGAGGATTGAGATGCGGTTTTTTTCTGGTTTTTCGTCATAAGCTGCTCCGCTGGTCAATAGTAAGCTGATTTATGTTTACTGCCATCGAAACCGTCGCACTTTCCGGATCAAGTACTCAGTATATCGATCAAACCAACATTTTTGAAGAATTTCTCGCGTCCCACCTTTTGAGATTTAAGGATGCCGATCTGTTCAAGCATATTTAAATAGCGGGCTGCCGCTTTTCGTTCTACACCGATTTTCTTAACCAGAAACTCTATTTTTGAGTAGGGATTTTCAAAAAGCAGTTCCACAAGCTCTTTTGAATAGATCCGTGGCAGTTCAGACCTGATTTTTATTATCATTGCATCCAGAAGTGTTTTAATTTGATCGATTTTTCCAATAGTTTCGATTGCAGTTGTTTCGATACCTCTCAGAAAGAACAGGATCCAGGATTCCCAATCATTTTCACGCAGGACTTGCTGTAATAGCGAATAATACTCTTGCCTGTGTCTGATCATGAAGGAACTCAGATAAAGTATCGGGATATCCAGTTGCTCCTTTAAGATCATGTACAACACATTTAGAATTCGTCCGGTGCGGCCGTTTCCGTCATAAAACGGGTGAATGCTTTCGAACTGATAATGAAGCACTGCGCAGTTAATTAAATCATTTTCCGCTTGGTTAAAATATGAGACAAAATTTGCCATGAGATCAAGAATCTTCTCCGGATGCTGTGGCGGTGTATAGACAATTTCGGCTGATCCTTCGTTCATTAGAACTGTTCCCGGCAATTTGCGATACCCCGCGTTGTTTCCCACAATTATCTGCTGGATTTCCACAATATCATTGATACGCAATAATCCTCGCTTATTGATGATTCGCAACCCGGTATTAACCGCTTCCCGGTAATTCAACACCTCTTTTGTTGCGGGGTCCAGAGATACAATATTAGAAGATACTGCACGGTATAAACTGTCCTGAGTTGTCACGATATTTTCTATTGCAGAGCTGTCTTTTGCCTCTCTGAGGGTGATCGCATTGATCAGGATCGTCTGGTTGGGGATAATATTTGCCAATCCCTTGAGATGTGCTAATGCAGCCCTTGCTCTGCTTTCCTGTTTCCAGATTGGAATTGTATGGATCAATGGATCCGGGGGCGGGATTTCCGGGAGTGATTCATACGGTTCTGTTGGATCAAATTCCATGTGTATCTCCTTTATGTCCCAATTATCGCAATATCAGGGACATATTACAAGGAGAAGGGGGGAACTGTACCGAAAATCCATGTAAATGGGACATGTTTCCAGGCCTCTTCCCCTCCCTAAGGCCTCTTCCCCTCCCGTCCCCTACTCCAGGAAACCTGGAGCCGGGGATGATTGATTGTTTCAACCTGAGGGTAGGGGATACTTGTTTGCTTCAACCTCCCTGCGTAGGACAGGCTTTCCAGCCTGTCTTTGCCTGTGTGAACCCATTATTACTGTGGAAAACGTGTCACTCCGGACGGGATGCGGGTTAACCGTCGTAAACAGTCTCGTCATTCCGGACGGGATGTTGTTGTAAGTGCGTGAAGCGAGAACAAATTGAGATCCGGAACCCACA
>SWBY01009138.1_pt2 | contig 14452 bp, 6 predicted proteins | sample 4693071 | NCBI WGS metagenome assembly SWBY01 (sample SAMN10267273, study PRJNA491770) | bioreactor metagenome | isolation source: DHS bioreactor inoculated with marine methane seep sediment | place: Japan: Omine Ridge, Nankai Trough | collected 2006-05-06 | reverse complement strand
GCGGAAAATGAAAACGTACGGGTTGTTTTTTTTATACACGATGACCGGGTGGCGTTGCGTGGTTGCACCCAATATGCAGCAGTAATCATGGATCAGCCGGCGTGGACTTTGCGGGTTTTTATGCACAAGTCCATGCCGGCGGTAGAAAGAACAATCAAAGTTATTGGGTGGGACCAGGCGTCTCTGCCTGGTCATCGGGTATTATTCCAGCAGCCCGTACGTTTTCATTTTCCGCCATAGGGTGGTCCGTCCGATGCCCAGTTTTTCCGCTGCCAGTGCTTTATTGCCGCTGCACACCGCCAGAACCCGGATAATCGTATCCTTTTCGGTTTCCGCCAGGGCTCCCGGGGCGTCCGATTCCGGCATTTTCAAGCGTGTATCCCCTGCGGGTTGCGGCAGATAGGTGTCGGTAATTATGGGTCCGGAATCCAGCACAACGGCACGCTCGATGGCATTTTCCAACTCCCGGACATTCCCCGGCCAGGTATAGGTGATGAGTGCCTGTGTACCGTCCTCTGAGAATCCCTGGAACTGTTTACCTGTTTCCAGGGACAAGCGGTTCAGAAAATGGTTGGCCAGAGGTAAAATATCTTGCGGCCGGTCCCTGAGTGGTGGAATTTCCAGGTGGATCACATTCAGACGGTAATAGAGATCCTCCCTGAACCGGGATGTTTTGATCAACTCCATTAAATCCCGGTTGGTGGCGGCGATAATCCGCGTATCCACATGGATGGATTCTTCCCCGCCCACCCGTTCAAACTGGAGTTCCTGAAGGACCCGGAGGAGTTTTACCTGGATTTCCATGGGGATTTCCCCCACTTCATCCAGAAATATTGTCCCGCCATTGGCCAATTCAAACCGGCCGGTCTTTTTCCGGATGGCCCCGGTAAATGCACCTTTTTCGTGCCCGAACAGTTCACTTTCCAGAAGGGCGGGGGAGAGGGCGGCGCAGTGAACGGGAATAAAGGGTCCGTGACACCGGGATCCCATGGAATGAATCTTCCGGGCCACCACTTCTTTTCCGGTCCCGCTCTCACCGCTGATCAGCACGGTGGATTTCTGATCCGCCACTTTTCGCACGGTATTCCAGATGTGAGCCATATTGGGATCTTCACTTACCAGATCCCCGGCATCAAACCGGGCCGTCACTTCCTCATTAATCACCTGTTTCAGGACCTGATTTTCACCGGTGAGCCGTATTTCCGATTGTTTCAACCGGGCAAGCTCCAGAAGACGGGTGATCTTGATTTTAATCTCATCCATGGAGAACGGTTTGGTAATATAGTCCGAAGCCCCTGATTTCATGGCATCCACAGCGTCTTCAATGGTCCCGAAAGCGGTCATGAGAATCAGAGGGATCTCGTTTTTCTTTTCCCGGATCCGCCCCAAAAGTTCCATACCCGTCAATCCCGGCATGCGCACATCTGAAATAATGAGATCGGTGGTTTCGGTTTCCAGAATTTTCAGGGCATCTTCCGCGCTGGTCACACCGGAGATATCATATCCGTCCCGGCGCAGAACCGCGCCCAGGGTTTTGATCATATTAATTTCGTCGTCAACGATGAGTATCCGCACTAAATATCCTCTCTGTATCCGGCTGCCGGAATCTCCACGGTAAAACAGCATCCGCCTTCCGGCAGGTTCTTCACGGCAATCTCGCCGCCGTGAAGATGTACAATCGTCTGAGCAATGGATAATCCCAGTCCCGTTCCGGATTTACGGGTGCTGAAAAACGGTTCAAATACATGGTCGACAGCGTCTTCCGGTATTCCGCACCCGTCGTCCGTCACGGAGATAAGGATATTCTGATCCATCATGCCGCAGTTCACGTCGATGACGCCTGTCTCGGAAATATACCGGTATGCGTTCTCAATGAGATTCATCATGACCTGACGAATCTGATCCGGATCCAGATAACCGGGCAGTTCATCGGCATCCGACAGGAACCGGATCCGGCGCTCGGGAACGGTTTTCCCGGAAATCAGTGTATCGATACACTGTTTCACCAGGGATACGGCATCCGCAGGAATTTTTTCCGGTTTTCGTATCCGGGTGTACCGGAGGAGATCATCAATGATCCGGTTTGCTCGTTTTACCTCATCAAACAAAATTCCGAACTGCTCGATTCGATCCGGATCGTCACCTTCGTCGGTAGTTTGCAGAAAGTAAGCGGCATTTGAAATGATACCCAGGGGGTTGCGGACTTCATGGGCAATCCCTGCCGACATGGTGCCCAGTGTTGCGAGACGTTGAATTTGTTCCCGTTCCACCGTCCGTGTTTCCAGTGCATCATACAGCCGGGCGTTTTCCAGGGCCACAGCCGCCTGGGATGCCAGGGCTTCCAGGGATTCCCGGGTGGATTGGGAGAAATGGCCGCCACCCCGGCGGGAATCCACATACAGTGCGCCCAGTGTTCGACCCTTGAACAGCATCGGCGTGCACAGAGCGGATTGCAATCCCAGGGAGAGAACCGATTCCTGTTTCCGGAACCGGGATTCCAGATCCATATCACTGATGACAACCGTAGCGCCGGTTTCCAGGACCTCGGAAGCAATGGATTGACTGATGGTAAAATCCGCCCTCTGGAGCGGTTGTTCCCCTCGTGCCCGAGCGATTCGAAGATCCAGTGTTTTTCGATGGGGAAGCACGATGAATCCCCGGTCGGCACCGGTAATTTCTATTGCCACGTCCACGACTTTTTCCAGCAGAGGATCAATTTCCAGAATCGATGAAAGGGTCTTGCCGATCTCATACAGAATCGACCAGTTCCGGGTCTCCGCCCGGAGTACTTCCAATTCTTCCAGCCGCTGTCCATACGCGCCTGCGATGGTAAGTAATTTTTTTTCTATGGCTTCGAGATCAATTTGTTTCATATCCTGAACCGGTGTTAAAGGAATTGGATCAGTTCAAATGTACGGGGAAAAACCGCTGGTTGTCAAACGGTTCAAATTGAACACGGTTCATGCTATTTTGTAATGAGAGCCGGAGGTGAACCGTGGTTGAGAACCGTCGAAAGAGCGGGAACCTGATTCCCGATCTGGGTGATCGTTACAAAATCCTTGATCTGTTGGGCCGGGGAGGTATGGGTGAAGTGTTCCTGGTTGAAGACCGGCTGGAGAAGAATGAAGTCGCCTGCAAGGTCCTGCATCAGCAGTTGGTCGGGAAGATTGCTATTGATCGATTTTCCGCAGAGTTTAAAATCACAAGCAGACTCAACCATCCCCATATCATCCGCGTGCGTGATTTCGGATTTACCTCTGATAACCGGCCGTTCTACACCATGGATCTCGTACCGGGCGCCACCCTGGAAGAAAATGCGGATTCCATGTCCGGGGTCTCGTTGTTTTCAGCGATTTTTGATGTCTGCCTGGCCCTGGACAGAATTCATAAAGCCGGATTGATTCATAATGACGTCAAAGATCGAAACGTGCTGATCCAACCATCCGGGGAAGCGATCCTCATGGATCTCGGACTGGTCTGCACCGGGTTGACCCGAACAGATAATTTCAGGGGTACCATCGGGTTTGCCGCGCCGGAAATTATTCGGGGTGACAGTTACGATCACCGGTCGGATCTCTATTCACTGGGTGTCCTGATTTTCCATGTTTTTACCGGCGAACTTCCGGTGAAAGGGGAAGGTATCGGCGCCATTGTTCATGCCCAGGTGTCCGGCCGGACGATCCCTCTTTCAGATCTGCGACCGGATCTGGATATCCGGATCTCGGATGTGGTCAGCCGGCTTCTCGCCGTGGATCCACTCAGACGATACCCGTCGGCGCTGGATGTAATCGGAGCGCTGGCAGAGGTTCCGGACACCGGTATTGCGGAGCGTTCCGCCGGTCTGGATTCCGGGTATGGTATGCCCGAGGATTTTATTGGCCGTGACGATCTTCTGGAGCGGTTGCGATCCCGGTTGATCCCGGTTTCGTCACCTGAGATCACCACAATCATGCTCCAGGGCGCCCGGGGAATGGGAAAAACACGACTGGCTCGTGAGTTTAAAATCGTCACGCAAACAGAGGGTTTCCGGTTTATTCAAATAACGGTTCCCGAAGAGGGAGGCGCTGCACTGGGCGTCCCGGGAACAGCCCTCCAGGCGATCATGACGGAAATGGGCGACCAGGCCGCGGACCTCATTGAGGAATTTTCACCTTATCTGTCCGGACTCTTTCCAGAAAAATTTTCATCGCCGGAATCCGTTGTCCATCATCCGCTTCTGGAATCAGATGTCCGGCGAAAATGGTTTCTAAAGGGACTGGCCGGGGCATTTATCAAGATGGTATCAAACCGCCCGACTACCCTCTTTGTCGATGATTTTCACTGGGCGGATCATGGAACGCTTCACTGGCTGGAAGAAGTGTCGGCCCTTGAATCGGAACATCCCGTGCTCATCCTCCTGGCTGTTGATGAACCGGAATGGGATGATCTCATGGCGGAAGATGCCGTTATCCAGTCATTCCATGACGGACTCATCCAAGAACCGATGGAGATGGAGCCCCTGAATCCTGATGAATCCGTGAATTTCCTTGAGACGCGTTTTGGATCCCATGTTCTGTCATCTGCGACGGCGCAGCAGTTTTACGCGGAAACCGGCGGGAATCCCCATTTTATGGAAGCCGTGATAAGGGATCTGGTTCAACGGGGTTATTTTCATCGTCGTAAATTTAAGTGGTTCTGTGATCTTAAAGGGATGCGGGAACTACCGGTGGCCGAGGGTATTCATGATATTATTCGCCGTCGTCTGGATAACCTGGATGCATCACTGCGGGAGATACTGGATATTTTTTCCATATTTCCCGGTCCGGTTTCCATGGAATTATTCCAGACAGTAACGGATCAGCCGTTGGATGCAATTTTCGGGAAGGTGCGCGAACTGGCGTCTGAGGGGTTTTTAAGGGAGGAGCATCGGGACAGCGGTCTCACATACCGGTTCCATCAGAACCAGGTCAGGACCATGGTGCATGGCGGTATGTCCGGGAAACACCGTGGCGCACTCCACCTGAAAGCCGCCGTTGCCACCGGTTCCATTATGGGTGAACATCATCATGCCATTCTGGCATATCACTACGATGCCGGAGGGGACCGTCTTAATGCCGCGCGGCATATGTACCGGGCCGGCGGGAACGCCGAACGACTCTATGCATACGATGAAGCAGTGACATATTATCGTGACGCCATGGTGCACCTTGAAAAACTCAATCACACCCGGGATCCGGAACTGCTCCGGTGGTCTTTTCCTGTTCTGGATCACCTGGCACGGTGTTATCTGGAGAGTGGTCATCCCCGGGAAGCGGAAAAGACAGTAAAACGGTTCCTGCGCCTGGCCAGAAAAGTGAATCGGACGGATACGGTAGCGGGTATTCTGCAAAATCTGGGATATCTCAACCTGCACACCAAGGGGGATGTGGGTGTAGCGGTCCGGTACTATCGTCAGGCGGAGATGCTCCTGGAATCCATGGACCCGAAAGATCCCCGTGTTGCCGCCATGGGGCAGCAGCTTCTCTTGAATACCGGGATTGTCAATCTGGAATTGGCGGAGCTTTCTGCTGCGGAAACCTGTCTCACCCGGATAATAGACTCGGAAAACGTGCCCCCGTATGTCCATGCCATGGCTCTGACCAATCTGGCCACCTGTCGTCTTAAATCCGGCGCTGACACGAAAGAATTGCGCCAACGGACCCTCCAAATCGCAGAAAAACACGCGTTTGCTGAAATTATCATGATAAATCGCATGGGCCTTGTCATCGAACAAACCGCTCGGGGCAGGATTCATGACGCTCTGGAAACCATTGATACGGTCCTCAAGGATGTGGATCAGATCGGGTCCATCCGTCTGAAAGCGTCCAGCCGTCTCTGGAGTATTCCCACGCTGCTCAATGCCGGTCAATTCCAGCGTGCCGATGAATTTCTAACTGAAATCGAAAGGCAGCGGGATTTGGGATCCCTCAGGGGAAACGATTTTGATATCCGGTTGAATCGAGCGCTTTACCTGGGATTTTCCGGTGATGCTCACGGTGCTGTGGCTGCTCTGGAACAACTCCTGCCGGAGGTAAAACGCAGCCGGAACCGGTTGTTCGAGATAAACGTCGGGTTTGAACTCGTGAGATATCTGCTGTTAAGCCACCGGATTGATCGTGTCCGGACGCTTCTTCCGCGGTATGTGCGGATGATCCGGCGGTATGGGGTTCAGCAATATGCGGATTTTGGACGTTTTTTTCAGTTGGTCCTGGCCGTGCGCACCGGGGAGTTTGCCGGGGTGGCGGAAGAAATCACAGCCTTACTCAACCGGGATTCATCACATAAAGAAGATCTGCTGGGACTTGAACTGCAGGCGCTGGAGATTGAACTGAGGGAATGTATGGGCAGGGATTCCGGGAACCGTCGGAAAGCGCTGATGGCATCGTGCCGGAAGCGGGGCGCTGATGCACTGGCACTCCATCTGACGATTCAGGGATTCACGCGGATGTTCCGGGACGATCTTCCGGGGCAGTTGCGGGATGTTGATGTGATTAAATCGGATCTGGATGAAGCCCGGCAGAAGAGCGAGATGATGGGTGCCGTGATTCTGACCCATGAAATAGATCAGTTGAGAATCCGGTTGGGGAAACGGCAGGGTGATCCGGATCTGGTGTACCGTGCCCGGTGTGATGAACAGGCATCGGCCCGCCTGCTGAATACTGTCACCGCCACCGGTGAATTCAGTACAATGACTTCGATTCATGCCCTGGAGACCCGGGTGGGACCCATTGGGCCGGCGGAACCGGTGCACCGGGGCGTGACCGGGGATCTCAGGGACCGGCTGAAAAGGGATTCCGGGGGAAAACAGATTCTTTCGCTTCTGGATGAGATTGAATCGTTCCGGGACGATGGGTCCGGTTAATGCCGTTTTTTGGGCATCAAGAGGCATGGGCCTGATTCTCGGTGTTTTCGTCTCTCAAACACCTGTCATCAGGAATCCATTATGATCCGCTTCCCCTTCAATAAATTTTCTGTGCAATAAGTTTCCGAATACGGGAAACTTCGGTGAATACGGAAAATTTCGGTGCTGACATGGTTCATCTGCGGTGTGTCTCCCGCTGAGTTGTAACCCCTGCCCTTTTCAAGGGGGTTTGGGGGATGCCTCCAACATGCAATCAGTTCACTCCCTTGAAAAGGGTGAGATTGTTCCGTCCAACAAGTGTGATCGGCACCGGGGTTACACTTGGTGGGATCCAACATCATCCGGGTTCATTTGACGGGTTGCAACAACATCAGAAACATATTTGATGACATCAGCAAATAATATTCCAGATTATCTAGGCATCTTTACGGGATTCCAACAAATGTGAATCAAATATGGTGCTATTTTTCCAGATCCATCAAATTCGGTTTTGGAGTCTGATGCAGGATCCGCATATATTCACTCTCTGCCGGTGCCAATGTACCGATTGATTTTATTGAGAGTCCCATATTCAAATTCGGTGACAAGCGTTTAAACTCAGTCCGCTGTTGGGATACTATGCCAAGTTTTTTGCGTAGTTCAGGGAATTTGATAACAGGATCCGAATCGCAGACTTTCTGATTTATAATGATTCGATCTTTTATTGAACACTCTTTTCCAAAGTAAACTAAATTAAGTATGACACAGTCCTTTGAATACCAGCATAATAAGTCCTCCCAATAATACGAATGTAGCTTTTCCTGGATAAGAAAATTCAAACTGTCTTCTTCATTTATGAACGGCTTATGTGTAATATCTTTTAGGAAATAGTCATCCTTGTTGATATTCAAAACAGTATTCAAAGCATCTGTAACTACTGAATGGATATTTACCGGGACACTTGAGGATTTACGCCTCGGTTGTATTACAATATTAAGCATTCGTGAATCAATTATTCTTATTGAATAATCTGAAATTTCTATATTGCACCCAACAGCATCATCTCCTTGACAGAATCCCGGCAAAACCAAGATATTTTCTGTATTAATTTCATGCATGATTTCCGGACTCAATATGAACTCCAGTTTTGTAAGCATCTCATCTTTTGCCACCGAACATTCATTCAAAACACAAGGAATAACTGAATTTCTATCTACTAAAAGCTGCTCATAGCACACGAGACCCCATACATCTGATACCGAACTTTTCGGATCGATTTCCAAACCAGAACAGTAAACCTGGTCAGAAACGAAGAATACCAAAACGGCAATCATCAAAATATTTACAATAATATGCATATCAATCTCCTTTATCCTATTCAAAAGTTTAACGTCGGTGTAGGCACTGGTGTGGATGGTAAGTCAGGGCACCTCGTACATTCCGGGCACTGCGGTGGACAAGGGTAGGGATCCGGTCCTGGTGTATCATCGAGACCACATTGCATCCAAACAACTCCGAACCAATATCCCCACCGCTGCAAACAAGGAAATTTCGGGTCGCTCGCAAGATTACAGAGTGCTTCAACGTAATTTGAGCCCTTTTGTTCCGGTTCGAGAAGCCCGGGGTAAATCCATTGGTATTCCAAATTCGCACCGTAAGGAACAACACAGGTGCCTTCCCCCGCATTCCATTCACCCGCCCACATAAACAGTGTTTCTTCTCCGTGTTCAGGACATGTCCTTGTATGAAAGCAGCAATTAGTAGAATTACAATCCGGATCTTTATCACACAAAACAGGATTCTCCTGACAAGCCCTCCGGTTTATCTCAGGATCACCTGAATACGCCGGGTACATATGTGAATAATACGAATCTATTCCAAGGAGATTTAACGAATACACCATCAAATTTGAAGCTTCTGCACATTGTCCACCAAACTCACCATCATAAATACCCCATACCTCTTGTTCATTCTCAGGTTTTGTTGCCGTGGTTGATATGAAATTGGTGATGTAGTGGTGCAGCCCATCTATGAAGGTAAAAATGTCGTTGATCGGTTCCCCAATGTCCTGAATAACATCTCCCAGAAGTTTTTCCATCCTTGCTGATGTAATATAATTCGATTTATTTGAACAATCCGTTTCATTCTCATCCGGCGAATTAATAATCATTTCAGGATTGAAGAGCGTAATATAAAAAGTATAACCAAATAAACCGCCTGTAGTGCTCATTTTTTGCCATTCTCCATATTGCCACTCCCCATATTCATCTAAATTAGCGAATTGCACTTCCCATTCTATCCAGGATTGGTATTTTCCTATGCTCACAAATGGATTAATAATCTGAAATTTAAATTCCTTATCTTCCGTGCTATTAACCTGATAAACAAATGATGGTCCCAATATGATTTCGTCACTGAACCCGGACATTAGACCTCGAAAACGGAGACTTGATCCGACAGGACAATTCCCAACAACGAGTTGAATATCCAAAGTGGGCTGATCAAAGGATCTACAACTATGAGTGACAGGAAATGCGGCAAACCAATTACCAATTGACCATTCAGGACCGGGTGTACTCATAATATAATCACCAACCTCACCACATTTTCTACCTTGCCGAATAAAATTCTGATGATCATCGGGTTTTTCGTGATCACTGGTAAACATAACAGACTTAATCTGAGACCGAATCACCGGTGCATCAGCAAAACCGCTGCTATCCAGTTTAGCTACCAGCCACAGCGGCAAATCAGTAATGCCAAAACACCCCGGCGCCGTCGGCAGATCCCGGTTCCCTTCCCGGGCAGCGTCTTCCGTAAGACTGATACAGATGGGTTGGCTGATATCGCTGACTCTGTCATAAGGCCATTCATCCCAGATATGGGTGCCGGTGAAAATCAGGTCGTCCTCGATCAGTTGCGGGTCGCCGGTTTCCGCCTGGTAATAGACTGCCCCGGTGGCGAGGTTTTCGTCGGCGATATCATGGTTCAACCGGACACAGACATGAATGTTGTCCTGGGGGTCAATGGGGATGTGGGTGTATGGCGCACCCCAGGGATCTTCGGGATTTACGAATTCCAGTTCCATGACATCTATCCCTTTCCACTGTTGCAAAAATCTATAAGAGATTTTATCCATACAGGTGATATTGTTGAGATCTTCACCCTCACTATCGTAACCGATTGTGACGGGTTCTGAATATTCGGATCCGGGTGCAAACCCCCGTTCAATTCCGCCAATTCTGACAGTTATTTCATCCAATACCTCATGGTAAGGAAATACCCTGACCCGAACAGATGTGGTACTGCCACCGCTTACAATGATTTTGTCAATTGGTTCCCGAGTATTCCCATCGACTAGTTCAAAGTCAACAATTGTTGTTGAAAAATCAAACGAAAATGGTGCGTGGGTATTCCCCATTCTGCCGGAGTAACTCCCTGTAATTTCTGTTCCCGGAGGACATACGGAATTGTCATCAGTGATGTAATACATTGAATATCGGGGACTAAAATAAACGCACGAATTCCCTGTATTTATAGTTATGTTATTATCGAAAGAATAAAAATAACAGCAATCCAGCTTTTCATAAATCCAGCCACAAATATGATGATAAGAAGAAGTTTCAGCGATAACAGGATACATAAAATAATCATTGCCGTAAGTCGCTATTTGACGATAGCCTAATTCGATATCATCAATTAAACATTCTTCGGGATGCGGCGTGACGGGTGGTTGTGTGTTTATAGGTGTTGCAGTGGCAGTTGATGGTGTATATGTTGGTGTGTAAGTGAAGAAAACGGTCGGCGTCGGCGTGTGCGTCGGTCGCGGTGTATGTGATGGCGGTGGTGTCGGTGTCGGTGACCAGATCGGGTGAATCCCGGCATCGACATGAGCCGGGCCTGTACCGGAAGAAACCGTGAATAAGTCTGTCATTCCGGTTGATTCATTGGCATCACTGTCACGATCATCCGGACTCTGATCCTTTGGACTTCGATCCCAATCAGTAATGAATCCGATTTTGTAATCACCAGCTTCCAGATTTTCGAATTGATAACTACCGGATATGCTCGTCTCAACAGATGTGAGGAATTGACCAGCGGAATCGTATAGTTTAACGGTATGTTCATCCAAAGGACCGGTCTCAAAGTTATCCTGATACCCATCCCCGTCAATATCATGCCAGACTCGACCGCTGATTTCCGTTACCGTTGCCGTCGCTGTGGGCGATTCCAACGGTGTATTTGTCGGTTCCGGAGTCGGGAACGGTGTAAATGTGGAAGTCACTGTCGGCGTTAATGTGGGTGTCGCTGTGGAAGTAGGCGTCGATGTCGGTGTGAACGTCGCATTATCATTTCTGCATGTTCTTAAGACCACATTGTCAAGCAGCACAGTCGCCCAGGCCCAGTCATTATCAATATGTGAAAATCTGAATTTGTTCGTCGAAGATCTGAATTCCTCCGGAACCATGATCTCAATATGTTCCGGGTAAGTATGGGAATCACTCCATATCAACAGGTTATCCCATGTATTTCCGTCATCTGATGAAACACATATCTTGAATTCTGAAAGTGAAGAATCAAAATTTCCCGTTCCTGCATCAAAGGATAACTCAACTTCCTGAATATCGGGATCAGACAAATCAATCGTGTGAGTAATGAGTTCTGAATTCATCGTGGCTTGAGGATCGCAGTAGAGGTAGCTTATTTGTGCCAAAGAAGAAACGAATTGCCAGCCACATTCCAGTCCATTGTTCTCGACTGTCCATCCTGAAGGTTCTGAATAGAACCTTTCAGCAAATTCAACGGTTTCCATATATTGAGACGAACAAAAAGGTTCAAAAGTCGGTGTCATAGTGGGAGCATTATCTTCCCAGCAACCAATAATCTCAACATTATCTATGAATGCAAACCAGGTCCAAGACTCTGACACGTAATGAAACCGTACCTTTACATCTGGATGTCCCGAAAATGCGCTGAGATCAACGACCATGATCTCACCCTGACCTTCTCCAACATGATCTTCATCCCAGAATAGGACATTGTTCCAATGTACACCGCTATCAACAGAGACATCAACACTAAAATTATCATCACTTCCTGCGACATAATCTCGATAAAAAGCGTGGAATCGTAGTTTTACGTTCTGGTATCCCAGTGTTGAAAAAGAAGATGTAATCAATCCGGTATCCATCTCTGTTTCAGGACCACAAACATCACTGTTGGCGTGGGCGGCAACTACAAAACTTTCACCGAACGGGTTTTCCTGGTATGAGGAATCAGTGCTTTCCCAAACACAGTCGCCGCCGTTATTCGTGATGCTCCAACCCTCCGGCGGCCATTCCGATCTAAAATCTTGAGATATAATTATTATATCATCATATCCCTGACCACATACCGGGGTGGGTGTGTTTGTCGGCGAATGGATTGGCGTATCTGTTGGTGAAGGACTGGGAGTAACCGTCGAAGTATTCGTTGATGTCGGTGTTGCCGTGGGTGACGGTGTCGGCGCATTGGTGGGTGTATGGCTGGGTGTGGGTGTATGCGTCGGTGTGGGTGTGGGCGTGTTGCTGGGTGCAGGAGTTACCGTGGCGGAACCGGTGGGGGTAGGGATAGGGAAAAGATAGAGATTCGGTGCAATGTTCGAGCCCTCAAGAACGGTTACAGGCTCTGCGGAATCCGGATAATATCCCGGGGAACTTCCTTCCAGTCGGTATTCACCGGGATCCACGTCGGTCAGGCTCCATGAACCATTACTGATGGTGATCGTTGTGTGCCTGGTGAGGGCATAGACAGTACAATCGTTATGTTGGAGTGATCAGTTGAATCCGTCTTGTAAGCATTACCGGTGATATCCGCTGCCAGGGCCGCCGCCGTTACCACCAGGATACAACCGATAACATAAAATCTGATCCATTGTTTTTTCAATTTTTAACCCTTCCGGGTAGGCGTCACCACTGATTGCTTCTATGTGCTGATTCTACTGATGTGACATGTCTTGGTCAAGAATATAACCGTTGCCCGGACATAATGACTGACTTTTTTAATTCAATCTTCTATAATGCTGCCGATCAGGAGGATTGCGTATCAACAGCACCACAAAACCAGTCGATTTATCCATAGTGACCATTTCCACCAATGAAGGTCACGAACTGGCGGATTGTCTCAGCAGTGTCCACGACAGTATTGGAACACTGAATATCGAGTATTTCGTCATTGATAATGGGTCAACAGACAAAACAGCGGAACATGTTGCGGCGTATCCCAGCGTGATCAGTATAAGCAACCCGCGGAAACTGGGGTTTGCCACCAATAATAATATGGCCCTTGAGAAATCCACCGGCCGATACGTGCTTCTTCTCAATCCCGATATCGTTATGGAACCCGAAGTGCTGCCTTACATGGTCCGGTATATGGACGAGAATCCCGATATCGGTGCATCATCATGCAAACTGGTCAATCCCGACGGCTCCATCCAGTATACTGCCCGATCCTTTCCGACACCGCTGGCGGTCTTTCTGCGTTGGGTGGGTGCTGAACGGATCATGCCCCGTTCGAAAGTTCTGGAACGATACCTCATGAGTAACTGGGATCATGAAACGGAGCGGGACGTTGACTGGAATCTCGGCGCGTTTCTCATGGTAAGACGGGATGTTCTGGATCAGGTCGGTATGCTGGATACGGATTTTGACCCGCTTTATTATGAAGACATCGACTGGTGTTACCGGATCAAACTCGCGGGATGGCGCATCCGGTACGTACCCCATGTCAAGACCGTCCATCTCTACGACCGGGAGAGTGCGCAGTCACTTTTCAATAAAATGACCTACTACCATTTTCGCAACATCATCCGATTTTTCTGGAAACATCGGAGCACCCGGGCATGAAGATTATGCTAGTCAATTCACTAATGGGGAATATTCGGGGCGTGCGGGTATGAAGATAATGCTCGTTAATTCCCTCGGGGTGAATAATCGAGGTATGTGGGAATGAAGATAATGCTAGTCAATTCCCTAATGGGGAATATACGGGGCGTGTGGGCATGAAGATTATGCTTGTTAATTCCCTAGTGGGGAATATACGGGGCGTGTGGGCATGAAGATTATGCTTGTTAATTCCCCAGGGGTGAATAATCGAGGTATGTGGGAATGAAGATAATGCTAGTCAATTCCCTAGGGGTGAATAATCGAGGTATGTGGGAATGAAGATAATGCTAGTCAATTCACCTTGGGTTAATACCGACGACTGTTACGGAGTGAAAGCGGGTGCACGCTGGGCGCATCTCCGTCCCCGCCGAAAGACACTTCCATACTATCCGTTTCCCTTCGCCATGGCCTATGCGACCTCTGTTTTGAAAGCAGCGGGTTTTGATACCATCATGCTGGACGCGGTTGCCTCAGGGATGACGGTGGAGGAGACTCTGGAATCGATTCAGAAGGAAGCGCCTGAGGTTCTGGTTCTGGAGACTTCAACGCCGTCCATTGAAGCCGACCTGAAATTTGCTGTTGCCGTGGATAAACAGCAGAGTTTGAGCCTGGTTTACTCGGGACCCCACGCCACGGCGCTGCCGGAGGAAGTTCTGAACAGCGGACCGGG
>SWBY01002609.1_pt1 | contig 14496 bp, 13 predicted proteins | sample 4693071 | NCBI WGS metagenome assembly SWBY01 (sample SAMN10267273, study PRJNA491770) | bioreactor metagenome | isolation source: DHS bioreactor inoculated with marine methane seep sediment | place: Japan: Omine Ridge, Nankai Trough | collected 2006-05-06 | reverse complement strand
AGATAAGTATATTGATTTAGTAAAAATCTGGTTAAGCTATGATTGGGAAAAATTAGAAGATTTAAGTAAACAATATTTACCTTCAGCAGAATTTATATTTTCACAATTATCAAATCTTACTAATACTGATTTTTCTCCTTTTATTATCCAATATTGCAGGGCTTTAGAAACTGAACTGCTAAATAAGGTTTTTAAGGCATATATAGATGAACTCAAGGCAAATAACACTAATATTGAAGTTAAATTTGCATGGGATTTCGAAAAGAAAGAAAATAATCAGCCTAATAATGAAAACACATTAAGATTTTCCAAACACATAAAAAGATGTCTTGATCTAGACAGATCACAATGGTTCTTTGAATTGGGAACCATGGAAGTCAATTTACGCTATTTAACAGGAAAAACTTCCAAAAAAAGTCCAATACTGACTGATTTAAAGAAGTTCTTGCTTACTTACTTTGAAGAAAATATTCTGGAATTGGAATTTTTAAATGAACTAAAACGTATTACTGAAGAATATAGAAATAGAGCAGCTCATCCCGATATAATAACTTTAGATGAAGCAAAAAAAGGAAGAAAAGAAATACAAGAAATATTAAAACAATTCTTGGAGTCTTATAAATAGAATATACCTAAACCAACAGAACATAAAAGCGTACAATCCCACATACTGAAATATGCAGACGAAATCGGCTGGGATTTTGTTTCTCCAAGCGAAGAGGCTTTGATATATTTGGTCCAATCCCGAGGAAAACAGTATGGATAGCACGAGCTGATGACCGGGCAGCGCAGGGTGCATGAGTTAGAGTTCGAGAAAATGGAAGATTTCAATACTTTATGAAAGTCAATCAATAGTCTTTATATGACTAAAGAGAAAATAATAGATAAGGTGAAAAAATATGAAAGCAGAAAAATTGCTTGAACGCATCACCCTTGACCCCGATGTCATGACGGGAAAATCTAATATCAGAGGCGCGGATGATTAATATGTGTGTTAATCATCAACTGCATAACAATCAATAAAATACTAACCGCAGATGAACGCGATAAACGCAGACATGATGCAGCAAATCTGCGTTTATCTGCGGTTCCAATTCACTCAAAAAGACAATATACTTTCATTTCCCAAAATCCGAAAAAGAAAATGACAGCGCTAAAACCAACTGAACATAAAAGCGTACAAGCCCGCATACTAAAATATGCAAAAGAAATTGGCTGGGCAGTGGTTTCACAAAGCGAAGCCGAGCACCGCAGAGGCTTTAATCTATCCGGCGCTTCACCCAGAGAAAGAGCCAAGCATGCTTCCCGGTTTTTCACAGATACCTTATTTGAAAAAGTAAAAGAATTCAATCCAAAATTCAAAGACAGCAAAGAAGAACTCCTTCGCAAACTCGATCTGCCATTACCCACCATTGCAGGCAACCGAGATTTTTTACAACACCTTCAAGGTGAAAAAACGTTTTTCAGCAAAGAAGAAAACCGTGAGTTTAACCTTATTCTGATAAACTATAACGAGCCAGACAAAAACATCTATGAAGTAACCGAAGAATATTATCTCTTCAACGGACAATATGCCAACCGGGAAGACGTGGTTTTTCTCATTAACGGCATTCCGGTTCTGGTCATTGAATGCAAAAACGCCACCAAAGACGAAGCCATTGCCATTGGTATAGACCAGATCAGACGGTATCACCGTGAGACCCCTGAGTTTTTCGTTCCCCAGCAGATCTACACAGCAACAGAGAGTATTGGTTTTTCATACGGCGTGACATGGAACACGATCAGAAGAAATATTTTCAACTGGAAAGAAGAGGAAATCGGGAATCTGGAAGCAAAAATAAAATCATTTTGCGGTAAGCAGAACATACTTGATTACCTGAAAAAGTTCATAATTTTTGCCGAGCAAAACGAAGAGTTAAACAAATACATTTTACGCCAGCACCAGAAAACAGCAGTGGAAAAGGTAGTAGAACGGGCAATTGACCCGGACAAGACAAGGGGTTTAGTGTGGCATACTCAGGGAAGCGGTAAAACCTACACCATGATAAAAACTGCCGAGTTGTTGTTTAAAGCTCCCGAAGCAGAAAAGCCTACCATTCTTTTATTGATTGATCGCAATGAGCTGGAAGACCAGATGCTGAAAAACCTCGATTCTGTCGGTGCAAAAAATGTGGAATCGGCAGAGCACATCATAAATTTGCAGAAAATACTGAAAAATGATTACAGAGGAATAATCGTCAGCACGTTGCATAAATTTAGGGATATGCCTGCTGAAGTTAATACTCGTAAAAATATTTATGTCTTGATTGATGAAGCCCACCGTACCACAGGAAGCGATCTAGGTAATTATCTGATGGCTGCTGTCCCCAATGCCACCTTCATAGGTTTTACAGGTACACCCATTGACAAAACAGTTTACGGCAGAGGAACATTCAAAACCTTTGGCATAGAAGATAAATCAGGTTATCTGCATAAATATTCCATTGCAGAAAGTATTGAAGACGGTACAACCTTACCCCTCTTTTATAGTGTGGCTCCAAACGAGCTGTTAGTACCAAAGGAAATTTTAGAAAAAGAGTTTCTCAATCTGGCGGAAGCTTATGGAGTAAACGACATTGAGGAATTGAATAAAATTCTGGAACGTGCCGTAAATACCCGCAACTTTTTAAAAGGACAGGAACGAGTAGAAAAGGTAGCTGAATATGTAGCAAAGCATTACACAGAAAATGTGGAGCCAATGGGCTATAAGGCATTCTTAGTTGGGGTTGACCGTCCGGCATGTGCCATGTATAAAAAAGCGTTGGATAAATTCCTGCCACCTGAATATTCAGAAGTAGTGTATACAGGCAACCACAACGATACAGAAGACTTAAAGAAATATCACATTGACAAGAAAAAGGAAAAGGAAATCCGAAAGAAGTTTAACAAAGTAGAAGAACAACCTAAAATCCTGATCGTTACTGAAAAACTGTTAACTGGATTTGATGCGCCGATCTTATACGCTATGTATCTGGATAAACCCATGCGAGATCATACCCTTCTTCAAGCCATTGCAAGGGTGAATAGACCGTATGAGAACGAAGAAAAGGACATGATAAAGCCCCATGGCTTTGTGCTGGACTTTGTAGGTATATTTGAAAATCTTAAAAAAGCCCTTGCATTTGACAGCGACGAAATAAATGCGATAGTAAAGGATATTCAACTGCTGAAACATTTGTTCAAGGCAAACATGGAAGAAAAGGTTCCTCCATACTTGCAACTTATAAAATATGGATTTAACGACAAAGACACTGATAATCTCATTGCATACTTCAGGGATAAATCCAAAAGAAAAGAATTTTTTAAATTGTACAAAGAGGTGGAAATGCTATACGAGATCATTTCACCTGACAAATTCCTGAGACCTTACATTGATGATTATGCTACACTTTCTGCCATTTACAAAATCGTACGAAATGCTTACACAAAAAGAGTACAGGTTGATAGGGAATTTCAGAGAAAAACCAATGAGCTGATCCAAGAAAAAATTGGCATGGAAAATTTGCAACAAGCCTCTGAATTCTTTGAGATTAATGAAAAAACGATTGAAAAAATCAAAGATACCCAAGGCAATGACAATACACGGGTAATCAATCTGGTTAAGAGTATTGAAAAAATTGCAGAGGATAATTCTGATGATCCATTTTTAATTGGTTTGCTGGAAAGAGCTGCACAGGTAGAAGAACACTATGAAGACAGACAAATCAGCACACAGGAAGCATTAGAAGAAATTAAAAAGATTTGTGAAGATGACATACAAAGGAAAAAGGAACAGGCAGAAAAAGGGTTTGATGGCTTAACATTCTTCATTTACCGTACACTTCTTGACAAAGATATCAAAAATGCAGATGAAATAACCAGGCAGATTAAAGCAGAGTTTGTGAATAATCCGAATTGGAAAACAAGCGAAAAGGAATTGAGAGATTTAAGAAACGGAGCAACTTTCGCAGTGCTTAACGAAGAAGAGGATATTGACAAAGCTGCCGCCATTGTAGAAGAATTATTTTATCACCTATTCAAAGCCTACGATCTATGATTATGAAATGGAACGATAAATCAGAATTCAAGGCAAGAGTAAAAGAGTTTGCCGGGAAAATGGATATTGAAGTAAAAGCACTTGCCATACGCCCTATGAAAAACAAATGGGCTTCATGTTCGACAGATGGTAATTTGAATTTCAATAAAGAACTGCTTGAGCTGGACAAAGAGATTGGCGAATATGTAATTGTGCATGAACTATTACATTTCAATATTCCCAATCATGGCAAACTTTGGAAAAGCCTAATGAGTGCTTACTTGGGCGATTATAAGAACATAGAAGAGAAATTGAATAAAATAACAAATGGAGATAAATAGATAAAATTGATACAGTCTTCGCTTCCTAGCTCCAGCTAATGATTATAATGTCAACTTAAACCTGGCCTGGGCTGACCTATAAATAAAGTTAAGTAATCCTGTTCCGTTAAGATATTAAAATTCATCACATATCCGGAGAACCAAGATGTACAGCCAGAAATGTATCCAGTGCAATGCAGAATATACCCCGCAGGAGATCGTTTATACCTGCCCGAAATGCGACGGCCTGCTTGAAATAGTCTATGACTGGTCAGACCTATCCATCAGCAGGAAGGATTTTGAAGGTATTCCACTGTCTGTATGGAAATATAAAGCTCTCCTGCCTGTTGAGCGGGAACCTGTCTCAACCAACGAAGGCGGTACACCCCTGTATAAATGCAGCCCCCTGGCCCAAAAGATCGGTATTGATACCATGTATGTGAAACATGAGGGTCTTAATCCCACTGGCAGTTTCAAGGACAGGGGTATGACCGTCGGTGTATCCAAGGCACTTGAGTTGGGTATGAAGACAGTGGCATGTGCGTCCACTGGCAATACTTCGGCTTCCCTGGCTATCTACGGGGCCAAGGCAGGTATTCCTGTAGTGGTACTGCTTCCGGCAGGAAAGGTGGCCATGGGTAAGGTAGCCCAGGCAATGATGCACGGGGCCAAGGTACTGAGCATAAGGGGCAATTTTGATGATGCCCTGAAACTTGTCAGGGACCTGTGTGATAATGAGGGATTCTATTTATTGAATTCAGTTAACCCGTACAGGCTTGAGGGGCAAAAGACCATTGCCTTTGAGATCGCTGACCAACTTGGATGGGAAGTGCCTGATAAACTGGTACTGCCAGTGGGTAATGCCGGTAATATCACTGCCATTTACAAGGGGTTCAGGGAGTTCTACGAACTGGGACTGACTGAGCGTATCCCGACGATGATAGGGATACAGGCCGAAGGGTCCTGTCCGGTAGTCAATGCATTCAAGCAGAACCAGAAGGACATTGTTCCTGTAACTAACCCCGAGACCATAGCAACCGCCATCAGGATAGGCGACCCTGTGAATGCGGTGAAGGCACTGCGGGCCATATACCAGTCAGGAGGGCTGGCCGAATCTGTATCGGATGATGAGATAGTGGCAGCACAAAAGGATCTGGCCCGGCTTGAGGGGATTGGTGTGGAGCCTGCCAGTGCATCTTCAGTGGCTGGTCTTAAGAAACTGGTGGATATGGGTGCGATCCAGTCTGATGAGACTGTGGTATGCATTACCACAGGGCACCTGCTCAAGGACCCTGAGGAAGTCATGGATATGTGCGAGAGCCCGATAGTAGTTGATGCCACTGCCGAGTCTGTGCGAAGGGCAGTGTTTGGGTGAATTTCAAATATTATTTTTCAACGTATAGGAAAGTATAAACGCATTTCGATGTATGTATAGGTGATTTTCTCAGTTTCAATCAAATCTTTTGACAGGATTTACAGGATATACAGGATTGGATCGTATCCTGTCAATCCTGTTTATCCTGTCTGGAATTGTCATTTTCTTGACTGTTTCCATGTAAATTTGAAGCCGCTGTTCGGTATGGTATCGACGATGAGGAAGAGATTCGGCTCTGTCAAACACCATCTATGTTCGCAGGACCGACAAGTGGCTGAGAGGATTGAAGGGCTGATGAATAAGGCGCTGGGTATTGAAAATATTTTCAATCTCCATTTTCAATTACATCGGATTGTGACGATCGAAATCCAATAATGATTGAAACAAAATGTTCTTTAAAGTGTTTTGTGCTCAAGATGTACCCAAGCATTTCTAATATTCTAAAATTATCTTACTTATTTTCCTAGTTAACATGATGATTAAAGGACGAATGTTTAGGTTTCAAAAAGCATCCATATTTTAGGTTATAATTGTGATTCGGGTCAAACAATATTAATCATTATATAAAAATTAGAGATTTGAATATATTTATATACTTACAAACCTTTATTTACTTTTAATAAATAATTAACGTTAAATAAATCATTTGATTGGTGAGCTTTTATGGATTATTCAGAAGATGAAATAAGAGAATTTGTAGAACAATTGAAAGGATATTATGACGCAAATAAAAAACGTATTAGTATAAAAAAAATGGCTGATGAAATCGGAATAGGCAAATCAACATTGGAGGAATATTTATACCGTGATCGTTTACCCGAAAAAAATTTAGAAAAAATCATAGTTTATTTAGATAAAAAAGATGTTAATATCGACAATTTCAATTTTACTAATAATAAAAAATTCCATCAAGAAAGAACAGAAGAAATAAATCAAAACAAACAATTTGATGAAAATAATCCTATTTTTGAGGAATTATTAGAGACAAACGAATCCATTAGGGATCCAGTGCATGGTGATATTGGAATTACTTTACTTGAAAAATTGGGTCGTGTCCCCGATTTACTGAACAAGCACTCTGAACGTTAATAATTCTTTCAATGTCCAAATATGGTCTGTGAGTTTCTGAGCCATAGCTGGTGTCCTTTGCAACCATCTTTTGTTCCCACAATTGATATTTAATCTCAGTGATTTATGCGGCTTAACAAAATTATACCATGCTTGGAAGAAGTCTATTGCTCTTGAATGCATCATAGCACTTTTACTATAATTCATTCCTTTTCGTATAAATCTCGCTAGAGAGTTTCGGATAGTAAGATTGATTCTTTCAATATATGATGTGTTAATACAGCCACCTGAATCTGCCCCAAAAAGCCTTAATATTTCGTCGACATCTCCGAAAACAACACGCTGAAGCTCTTCAACAACTTGCCCTTTCGCAACTTTTTTTATTACCTGAGCATACCTCAAATCTTCAGGTGGCACCAAAATAGGATGCGGTTTTCTTCCAATACCACAATAGGGTGGCTGCTCCAGGCTCCCGTAAACATTTAGAAGTGCTATTTTAAAGGGATCCCAATCATCTGAGGCGAACAGTGGGATTGGAGATGTAGTTAAGCGTCTACTTTCTAAATCATTAAACAATTTTGTAGCATCATCTGCACTTCTACTTCCTTCATGATGACTGATAAATAATTTTGTATCACTTTCCATTGCTGTTAATGTATAAAAATCACCATATTCAACAGGATCGTCATCAGTCACGTTTTTTTCCTTTTTTTTATATATGACCATATTTCATCTATTTGAACCTGGCCAAGTTCAAGCTCTTGAAAATAGTAATCGGTAACTTCTTGGCAATGTGCTCCTGCAATGTCTAGCCATCTGCATATGGTATCTTTATCATATCCTGTGGCTCTTGCCGTTCCACGTATACTTCCTTTTTCAGGTATCATTGCCAGTGTTCTAAATATTTCGTCATCTGGGGTCTTAAGTCCAAAAAATATCGTGCCTCTGGTTTCGCTGAAGCAATGTGTGCAGGTATTGCATCTCAATAGCGCTCGATTTTTCGATCCGTATCTCTCTTTGACCCTTACATTTCCTTTACCCTTCTTACCGTAATCAGGGCAATCTTTATTCAAACAACAAAATTCTGATAAATCCAGTTCTGAATCCATTAATATCCCTCAAAAGAGGGAATTACATTTAAACTATTTAAATATTGTCACTGATTCAGGGACACGACCAAAAATCGTTGATTAATTTAAATATTTTTCAACGATTAAGGGGGATATATCAATTAGGACCAACGCACATGGTTTATCCTGGAGCTACCCATACTCGTTTTTTACATTCTATAGGGACACTTCATGTAGCTTCTAAATTAATCCATATATGTAATAAAAATTATAAAAGATATAATCAGAAATATATAGTTGAAATAATAAATTATCACAAATTATTAATTAGGTTATCAGCTTTATTGCATGATTTATCACATATTCCCCATGGTCACATATTAGAAGATGAGGGGAATTTATTTCCGTCACAGTGGGAAAATGAGAAACGTAAAGAAATTTTCGAACGTGATTTTGAAATATATAACTGCATCAGTGAAATATTTGCAAAGTTTAATCTTCCTGAACATTACTGTGCAAAGATATGCGAAGACCTCACGGAGATCTTAATAACAAATAAAAAAAAGTATAAACCACGATATGTAGTAGATATCGTTAGCGATACGTTATGTGCTGATCTATTAGATTATTCTCAAAGAGATACTTATTATTGTGGATTGTCTGAAAGATGGGGCGATCGTTTCATAAATTATTTTGCAATTTTATCATTAAAGAAAATTAAATCTGACAATCCATTAGAACTAGAAAGTGAGATTTATAAGCTAGATGAATCAGGAAAGGGTGAACTGAAACTTGTTTTATTAGCCTATAGATATGAGCAAGATCCAAAAAATCCACATAACAGTAAAAAGAAATATGTTCCTAAGCGGGATGTAATCTCTGAAGCTATTGATATTCTCAGGAAAAGGCATTCATTAGGTGAGAAAGTCTATTATCATAAAACAAAATTAGCTGCTTCTTCAATGTTAATTTCTGCTGTGGCATCGGCATTAAAAGATGGAAAATTGAAACCAGATGAACTTTTTGAATTAAATGACGACGAATTTATTAGTACATTAAAAAATAAGGATGACCGCACAAACTATTTATTAGAATCATATAAGAGTCGTAATTTGTACAAGCCAATTTATCAATTATCATATATTGATGAGGAAGATTACAAATTCCAATCATACATATTATGGCGTGAAATTTTTGAGAAATATCGAAATTATAATGAACGGATAAAAATTGAAAAAAAATTGGAAAATGAATTCAAACTGTTGCCCGGAAGCGTATCTATATATTGCCCCAATAAAGCCGTAAACGCTAAAAAATTTGAAGCATTTGTTCATCCAAGAGAAAAATCATCAGTCAAACCACTTCGACACATTTTAGATTCATCCAGAAGAAAAGAAATAGAAGTAATTGAGAATAAATTTAAATCATTATGGAATTTTATGGTTTTTGTTGATCCGAAACAAATTGATCCCGATGATATAAATGATGTTAATGTTCGTGAATTTACACGATTATGTGAAAATATTTTCCGCTTGCCAAATGAAAAACCAATTTCTAATGAGATTGAATCTGAACTTGAAGATATTTTTGGTGAGAGACTAATTAATAGAAAAGCAAGTGAATGGGATAAAGAACATCCAGATATGAAAATACCAAATTATATTGTGGAAGAACTAAAAACAAGTGCTAACAGACCCCAAACACAAGTAGAAATAGATGAATACATTGAAAATCTAATTGAAGAAAAAGTTATTTCACATTACAGGTCATTAAATTAAAAAATGCAATCTATTGACTCATTGGATTTTCATTTAAATAATTTTATTGGAATAATGAAAAGAGGGGGGTATAGCAAAAAAGAAATAAAATTATTATTATGTAAAATCGCAGATTCTCTTATAAAAGAAGAGGGTCAAAATACAATTCCCATTGATTTAAACCCCATTGTTAAGCAGAGAAAAATAAAAATAAGTAATAAAATATATAAATATAATCAAGGAGAATTAATTCCTAAGAATGATGGTTTTTCAGTAATATTAAATTCAAAAGATGGTCGCATTCGAAATAGAACCACGCTCGCTCATGAAATAGGGCATACATTATTTTTCGATATCTCAGTATTACCTCCCAAAAGAATTATTGCATATTCAGATTCAGAAGAATGGTTATGTTATGATTTTGGGAGGTGTTTACTTATGCCAAGTGAGTTTGTAAAAAAATATGTGTCAAAATATAAGCGAACTCCTACACCTCAAAAGATAATTGATTTAACAAATTTATTCGAAATATCTAAAGATTTGTTTTTACGTCGGATTACACGGGATTTCCATTTATGGGATGACACAATTATATTTTTAGTTGAAGTAAATGGGAATGAATTAAAAGTAGATAACCGAGTCTATAAAGGTAAAAGATATAAGAAGGGCATTACGATTGATGGGAAAAATGGGCTAATTCATCATGAAAAAATAAAATCACTCCTTCAAATATTGCAAATAAATCATAAAATCCAAGAAATTAATGAAACATTTTCGCTTAAAAGCAAATCCTACAAGATTGAAATGTTCAGATATTCGCAAAATCCTGTGAGTGTTTTGTGTATAATACGAGATTTAAACGATGAACCAATTGATGTTGAAAAGGAAACGACTTCAAATCATATTATGGATTCAAATAATGAAATAGTAAAAAAAGTGCAGACAACATTTGAATATTATAATTGAACTGATTTTTATTGTTTTTCCATTAATCAACTTCCTGTTTCATTTTTAATGCTTCTTGAATTTTGTTTTCATATGCAAGTTTCATGAATTTTACAAATGGGTCATCTATTTCAAAATAATCTTCTATCAATACATTATTCCACATATCTTTATAATGTATCTCAACCGTTTCTCCCGTTTCATTTTCTGCAATTAAAAAATCATTTAAATAATTTCTATTGCGACTTTTTAGCCATGTTGCCATAATGGCATCATCAATATAATTTAATCGCCATAGTCGAAATTCAGTCCAATGTAAATCAAATAATTCACTATAATAATTTGAACACAATTCTTCACTTTTCTTGAGTCTTGCCTCAGTTCGATCTTTACGAATATTTATGTATCCCCTTAAACATTGTAAAAGTACTTGAGATTTTATTGAATCAATATTTTTTCTAATTGAATGATAACTCAAAAAAGCTGCAATTGTTGCACTAATAACTGTTAAAACCGTAAAAATAGCTGTAATTAATTCAATTATTGTAGCATCTACCACTTAACTACCTCCGATTCTTTAGAACTCAAACTTGTTATAAGTCACAGTTATATACTTTAATTTTATTTTTATTAAGCATCCATCGATTTATTAATATTATTTTTATTATAAATATAACCTTTTACTTCAATTCAGAACATTTTTATTTTTTTGTCTTTATAATTCTCTTCAAAATTGTGTGGGTGGAATTAAAATTTAAGTTATCTTATATCCAATGGGGAAAAAACGAATATCATGAATATGGTTACCCTTATCTTTATAAATGATAGAAATAATGCATTCGTAATCTAATACTCGGCTGTAACCTATAATTTGAATGAAATTAAAATTTTAGCACTCAATTCTAAGGTGATTTAACTTATCGTATATACACGATAGAATCTGCAAAATTTATCGACTATAAACGACAAAATTATAACACATGAATATGTTCTCAAAAAAAGCCGCAAGGATACCGCCATTCTATGTAATGGAAGTACTGGAAAGGGCAGAAGAACTGGAACGCGCAGGAAGGGATATAGTCCATCTCGAAGTGGGTATACCCGACTTCCCCACAGCCCCGCATATCAGCGAAGCTGCCTATGAAGCAATAAAAGCAGGCGAGACCAGGTACACCCACAGCATGGGACTGCTCCAGCTAAGAGAATCAGTTGCCGGATACTACAACCAAAAGTTCAACCTCGACTTGAGTAGCGGGCAGGTCATCATCACATCAGGCACCAGCCCGGCCCTGCTGATGCTGTTCATGGCCCTGCTGGATCAGGGGGATGAGGTCGTGATGTCCAACCCCTATTATTCAGCATATCCAAATTTCGTGGAATACATGGATGGCAGGCCTGTTTTTGTATATACCAGGGAAGACGAAGGGTTCAGCCTTACACCAGATACAGTAGCCCGGAAGATAACACCCCGTACCAGGGCATTATTGATCAATTCCCCTGCCAACCCCACCGGGCACGTCATGTACCCAAAAACCATGCAGAGACTGGCCGAAGTTGCCGGGAATATACCTGTAATATCTGACGAGATATACCAGGGCCTGGTCTACAAGGGCAAAGACCATTCCATCCTTGAATACACAGACAACGCCTTTGTGCTGAACGGCTTCTCCAAACTCTTTGCAATGACCGGGTGGCGGCTGGGCTACCTTATCGCACCTCCCGAATACATCAGGCCCCTGCAGAAGATACAGCAGAACTTCTTTATCTGTGCCAACAGCTTTGTCCAGCATGCAGGCATTGCGGCACTGGAAGGCCCGCAGGACTATGTACAGGAGATGGTGGCAACGTACGATAAACGCAGGAAGTACATCCTGCAGCGGCTGAGGGACATGGGGTTCGGGATTGGCAGTGAACCGACAGGGGCGTTTTATGTGCTTGCCAATGCAAAGGAGTTCAGCGAGGATTCCCTTGAACTCAGTCGCCGTATACTTGAAGAAGTAGGGGTGGCTGTGACTCCGGGCATTGACTTCGGGGACGGGGCCCAAGGCTACCTGCGTTTCTCATATGCCAACAGCCTTGAGAACATCAGGGAAGGTCTGGACAGGATTGAGGAATATCTTAACACCTGAAAGATAATTAGCAAATATTATTTATGGTAAGTACTTATTGGTTTTTATGATCGACCCGATTGAGGAACTTATTTCATTAAGTGATAAAAAAGGATTCATAGCACACAAGATCGTTCTTGAATGCCAGGATTGCGGTTATTCGAAAGAATCTACTTATTACGATCTGTTAAAGGATAAGCAGTACGAATTGCTGGAACCCACAACAGTACCAAATCCCTATATCCAGGAGTCGTATTACGAGGAAGATGTAACTGCTACTCCTATAAAATTCAAGATGGAATGTCCTGAATGCAAGGGAGATATGTTAGGTTTTTCTCCTGTGCCCATGGAATATATACTGAATCATCTCAGTTCCCCACCACCAGATGATATAATATATGGCTGATGTTTTGGCATGAACAACTATAATCCCAGTCTCAGTAAGATCGAGAAGATCATAGGATACCAGTTCAATGATAAGCAGTTGGGCACGTCAGCAATAACTACCCGCGCCTATTCCAACGAACACCCACAATGCCCGGACAACCAGGCTCTTGAATTTTTAGGAGATGCTATTTTATCCTTCGTGACAGCTGAACTGTTATACGAAAAATGGTCCCAGCTTAAAGGTAATAAAGTATTCCATGAAATGACACCCGAATTTGTGATGACAAAGATACGGCAGGAAGTAGTAAATAACCAGTATCTGGCAGACTGCGCTAATTCTAATAACCTCTGTGATTTTATTTTCGATTCCACAGATAATCCGAATGTTGAATGTAATAACTCAGGTACCGGTCCGGGTGACGATATAATTGAGGCCTTGATTGCGGCAATTTATTTTGATAATGAACGATCCATTGTTCGGGCAAAGAAATTCATAATAGACTTTCTCAACCTATCCGATCTTCTTGAAGATGAAAAACGAATTATCGAACTGGTTACCCAAAAGAATCCCAAGGATAGGCTTATCCATAAATACCAGAAATTGAAAAAAGTCACACCTTCCATCGAATATCCTGTTATAGAGGATAAGTTAGTAGGAAATACACACTATTTTGTATTAGGTCTGCTCATCGATGGTAAATTGCTGCCCGGGATAACTGGCAGTGGACCCAACAAAGCCCTGGCAGAATATGAAGCGGCTGATAAGGCCTATCAGTTCCTGGAAAAAAATGACTGGGACCTGACAAGGATCCGGTGATAACGCCAAATTAAGTGGCAGAGTATTCCTATGATTTTATAAACTGTTCTTTAGGGGCACCGCAGAAGGGCAATACTCAGGCAAATATTAATCTTTATTATAGCTACAGCTGTGCAGAAGTATTGCTCCACAACGTTAATCTTCCCTCTCCAATTCCTGTATTATGTCCCTGACAGTTAATTCACCCTTGCCAACCCTCTTCACCATTGGATAGATAAAAGAACAATCATCCATGGCATTCCATCGTGCTTCTCCTACTTTCCTGATCACTTCATTCATTACCTTACCACAATCAGAACAGTATTGAGTTTCACTTTCTACTCCGCAAACTTCACAATTCATAATAATGACCCCATGTGTTATTAATACCATATGCCTTAAATAATTTTGGTAAACAGATAACAAAATCACACAAATAACATTTTTTGACAATTCCATGTGATGTATAATACCATAAACGGTGTTATTGATGGAGCATTTCTCGTAAAAATGTGTGCAATATCCCACCATTGTGGAAATATTTCACTTCAAGAGCTGAGTCCAGTCTGACTTGACTTTCAAAGAAAAGCAAATTGACCTCTAATTTTCGTTGAAA
>SWBY01003343.1_pt1 | contig 14551 bp, 14 predicted proteins | sample 4693071 | NCBI WGS metagenome assembly SWBY01 (sample SAMN10267273, study PRJNA491770) | bioreactor metagenome | isolation source: DHS bioreactor inoculated with marine methane seep sediment | place: Japan: Omine Ridge, Nankai Trough | collected 2006-05-06 | reverse complement strand
TTCGAATGTGCATGGGAACCGGCAGATCTGATGATGATTCTGCGCTTTTTTTCGCCTGGATGTATGCCCGGTCGATGCGATTGGATTTAGGTGCAGAGGCCAGGTAGACCGCACATTGGGCCAGGGCGAGGTCCCCTTCGGGTGATCCCAGAAAGTGATATGAATCCCGTGCGGCCACCGCCACTGTCAGTGCCCTGGGATCTGCCAATCCGATATCTTCCGAAGCAAATCGGATCATTCTTCTTAAAATATACAGGGGCTCTTCTCCCCCGCTCATCATCCGTGCAAGCCAGTAGAGGGCGGCATCGGGGTCTGATCCCCGCAGACTTTTATGAAATGCAGAGATCAGGTTAAAATGTTGATCGCCGGATTTATCGTACATGATCGGTCGTTTTTGAAGTGCCTGGGCCATCAGTTCCGCATCCACCCGTCTGCAGCCGTTTTCATCGGGAACAGCGAGTTGCATGGCGAATTCCAGAGTATTCAGTGCCACCCGTGCATCGCCACCGGCACTTTCCGCCAGAAACCGAATGGTATCCTCGGAAATATCCGGTTTCAAATGGCCGATCCCTTTTTCATTATCCTCAATTGCGGCCCTGAGAATCTGATAGAGATGTTCATGTTCCAGTGGTTTAAGCACAATAACCCGTGTACGAGACAGGAGTGCCGGGATCACTTCGAATGAGGGATTTTCAGTAGTTGCCCCAATCAGAATAATGGTGCCGTTTTCGACATTTGGGAGGAATGCATCCTGTTGGGCTTTATTGAATCTGTGAATTTCATCCACAAAGAGAATGGTGGGGTTCTGCTGTGTCTTGTTGATAAAATCGGCGTGTCGGATGACATCTTTAATCTGTTTGATTCCGGATATTACCGCAGAATATTCCACAAAGTGTTTACTCATTCGCGGTGCGATCATTCGTGCGAGAGTGGTTTTACCTGATCCCGGTGGTCCCCAGAAAATCAGCGAGACCCGCAGGTTATTTTCCAGGACCTGTCGAAGTGCTTTGCCCTTGCCCAGAATATGATCCTGGCCGATAAAAGTGTCCGGATTTTGAGGTCTCATCCGTTCAGCCAGTGGAATCAAGCTGGACTGATCCTGCTGATTCTTTTGTGATGAACGATGAGTAAACAGGTCCATTATAATTCGATATTAAGAGCCTTGTAGACGATGTCCAGGGCATCTCCTGCATTTTTCCGAAGGGTTTTAATCAGAGTCATCGCCCGGGATCGGATATCGGCGACCATTTCAGCATTATCGAGATCAGCAAGGTTGATAATGACATTGAGAAAAGCACCTTCTCCGGCCGTGAGGGCGGTTTGAATACCGACTCCGGAATCGGACATGGAGTTGGGATTGCCCTTCTCAGCCATTGTGCGGCAGATTTCTACAACCTCAAGACTCCTTTCCAGAACGCCGAAGGGAATCATTGTCACGTCAACAGTGGCCTGGAGGATTGCTTCACTGCGGATGTTCTTTTCTTCTTTCGTATTCTTCGGGAGGTTGAAACAGGTCATGAGATAATTAAAAGCGTCAGTATCCCGATCGACATCAGTGATAAACTGATCTTTTAAACGCTGTCCTTTTTCCGCTGTTTCACTCATCAGTGATTTCAGATCTTCAAACCCCTTTTTCTCATCGGTGAGATTGGCCACCATTGTACCCAGTCCGGCACCCAGAGCCCCACAGAGTGCGGCAACGGATCCGCCGCCGGGGGCAGGTGAATCCGTGGAGAGTTCATTGGCAAATTCCCGGCATGTCATGGAGACGAGACGCTGGGATTTATTTTTTGCGATCCGGTACTCGATTATTTTTTCGTCTGGATCAAAGGGTGTAATCTCGTTTAATCCCAGGGACTGAATGGCGGTTTCGACAATCATCCGCTCGGTGGCACCCAGGGAGAGATTTTGTTTTTTCAGATAGTGTTTTCCGGCCTGGAGCATCGCATCCAGAGGAATCAGCCCCACCAACTCGCTGCCGGTTATCCGAAGCCCATATTTTGCAGCACAGGATTCACAGGCATCAAAAGCCATATGGGGTGCTGTCAATTCAAAATCGGTGAGATTCATGGAAATCTGAGCCCGGTCATATTCGGGGATATGCCATCCAACAGCCTTACATGCTTTCAGCAGACCGGACTGCCGAACTTTCTCACCGTTTTCATCCCGGACGAATTTTTTGTTTTCATCCCGTTTCCACCGACCACGTTCCCGGATGTCCAGGGCAATATTGTGAGCCAGCCGTTTGCTTCTGGAATTGACGTTCACATTGTAAGCAATAAGGAACTTCCGGGCGCCGATCACTGTGGCGCCTGATCGTGAATTGAATTCCGCAGGTCCGAAATCCGGTTTCCAATCCGGATCTTTCAATTTCATGGCCAGCCCTTCATATTCGCCTTTTCGAACGGTGGCCAGGTTTTGCCATTCCGGTCTGGAGGCTGCCGCTTCGTACAGATAGACGGGAATCCCAAGCTCATTACCCACGCGTTCAGCCAGTTTTTTCGCCAGAGCGACGCAGTCATCCATGGTCAATCCGCTCACCGGGATAAACGGACAGACATCGGTGGCGCCCATCCGGGCATGTGCACCGGAATGTTTTGACATATCGATGACCTGGGATGCCATCTGAATGGCACGGAACGCCGCTTCAACAACGTCGTCCGGTGCACCGACAATGGTGACCACCGTTCGGTTGGTTTCGGCGCCGGGATCGACATCCAGCAATTCCACATTGTCCACGGTGATGATCGCATCCGTTATTTTACTGATGATTTTCTCATCACGGCCTTCACTGAAATTAGGAACACATTCCACGATTCTTTCCATCATATCCTCCGTTAAGATAATGAAATTCAATTGAGCAAAATTCACTTCACAGTGACCGGTAGTCTAACGTGAGCGCGTGTAACATACAACAGTTTTGTGTATCTCCAAACTTTCCCGATAGGAATATCTATAAAAAAATGCGGAACACTGAAGGTGCTCCGCATTTTATAAGATGCCGGAACCGGGAATCGAACCCGGACAGCCCCAAGGACCGAGGGATTTTAAGTCCCTTGCGTCTGCCAATTCCGCCATTCCGGCAACTGCAACAGGCATCATAAAACCGAAACCGTCTTTCTGCAAGTTAAATCGTGGTGGAGAGTTTCTGCCTTCACTATACTCAACTGTTTTGAGTCAATGGAACGGGAATTGCTCTTTTAGTCAGTGGTGACTATGGTTTCATTATAACCCGGAGGATCAGATCATGATGCAGCGACTTTTGGCAGGAATCATCACGACGGTATTGTTCACCGGAACCGTTTCCGCGTGGCCGAATATTAAAATTAACAATGATACCACCACAGAAATCCAGAACGAGCAGCAGATCATGGCCAATCCTCTGGATCCGGATAATGTCGTGGCCGTGTGGCGGGATTTCCGAACCGGGTATCGCCGTGTGGGGTGCGGCACATCCTTTGACGGCGGAGTCACCTGGTCGGAACAACTCCTGGTGGATGATAATTATATCCGGCATTCCGATCCGGGTATTACCGTTGACAGTCAGGGAAATTTTTATGCTGTAATACTCTCCTATACCGGAAGCACATCTGAACCCAATGGTCTGTTTGTTCAGAAATCCACTGATGGTGGTCTCACCTGGAATGAATCCGTACCCGTTGTTACCGGAGTTCCCGGTGTTTTCGAAGATAAAGAACTCATTGCCTGTGACCGGTCAGGTTCCGTTCATGACGGAAACCTGTATGTTCCATGGGCAAGATTTGGAGGATCTGTGGAAATCATGTGTGCCCGATCCGTTGACGGGGGTGCCGGTTTTCAGAGTCCGGTTTCCCTGGAATCGGGAAGTGTCCAATGGCCGAATCCTGCTGTGGGCGCAAACGGCGAAGTATACATTGCATGGACGAATTTTTCATACGGGCTGCGGTTTGCCCGGTCCCTGGATGGGGGCGTCACGTTTACCACACCTGTTACCGTCGATCCATCAGCCGATTTCATGGAAAATATCAATGGCGGAATCCTCGTTTTCAGTTTTCCGGCGCTGGATGTTGATCTTTCCGCCGGACCGCACCGGGGACGGATTCATCTCGCATACATGGTGGACGTACCGGGCAGCGGCACTAATATTCTATACCGTTATTCCGATAATCAGGGTGTGTCATGGAGTAGTTCGGTCCGGTTGAATGATGATCCCACAGGTGTTTCCATCGATCAATTCCACCCGTGGCTGGCGGTGAGTTCTGACTCAGGCGAGGTAGCCGTTATGTTTTACGATCGCCGGAATGATCCATCTAATCTGCTTATGGATGTGTACTGGACCCGATCATCCGATGGTGGTATCACCTGGTCTTCCAACGAGCGGATCACCTCAGTATCCAGTGATCCCACTGCCGCAGGAAAAAATCAGGTCTCCTCCGTTGACTCCGTTGAATATTCCAATTTCGGCGTGCCGATTCTTTCCAACCGTGCCGGGTTGATTGGGGAATACAATGGGATGTGTGCAGCGGGATCCGGATGGAACATGATCTGGACCGATACCCGGGAAAGTAACCAGGATACATTTACCGCACCTGTCGTTTTAGTCACTCCAACACCGGCTCCGACAGTTACGCCGGTTTGTTTTCATCACGGTGATGTAAATTTTGATGGTGAAATTACATCCGGGGATGCCCAACTGACATTTTCGATTGCTCTGGGATCTTATACACCCTCATATCCGGAATTTTGTGCAGCTGACTGTAATGGTGATGACGAGGTCACAGCCGGGGATGCCCAGGGTGTGTTCATGGCTGCTCTTGGTGTGAGTAATTGTCTGGATCCGTTAATTCCCTGACGAAAATTTCCAAAAAAAAACCGGATCTCCCGGGTAGTAATTTTCTGAATATTTGATGAGAATTCCAGGTAGGACCACAAGAAAAAAGGCGGCGATCGGATTCGAACCGATGGATAAAGGTTTTGCAGACCTCTGCCTTACCACTTGGCTACGCCGCCTGAAATTAGAAGCGGGAAACGAGACTCGAACTCGCGACAATCACGTTGGCAACGTGAGGCTCTACCAACTGAGCTATTCCCGCTAGAGCTTCCGAAGGTTAACAATGGATGTGGATCTTGTCAAGAAAATTTTGACCTAAAAATTCTGCCGGAACGCGTCCTTGGCATGGGTGATTTCCGGGGGTGAATTACCGGGTTTCTGAAGAACCCCCACCACATCGAACCGGCAGGTTTTAAACACCGGTTTCCGGGCATACCGCAGGTAAAACTGAGCGGTGCGGATAATTTGCCGTTGTTTTTTCACGGTAACGGCTTCCAGGGCAGTTCCATACCGTTCACTCCGACGGGTTTTTACCTCGATAAACACCAGAATATCACCATCCATTGCCACCACATCAATCTCCCCTATCTTACACCTGAACGGGGATTGAATGATGCGGTATCCCAGCCGGTTGAGATGTCCCCGGACAAATGCCTCCCCCAGGTTCCCAAGACTCTTCTTCGTCTTCATAACCAAAACGATCCTTTCGGTTTGCAGTTCACAGACTGAAAATCAGATATCAAACAATGTTCTGCAATTATACACTTTTTTGAACGTTTTTCTATGGATGGGTGAGGGACCCAGGCGTTTCAGTGCGTCTATATGGAGTGCGGTGCCATACCCTTTGTGTTTTCCGAACCCGTAATCAGGGTAATGACGATCCCATGCGGTCATGATCCGGTCCCGGGTAGTTTTGGCAATGATACTGGCACAGGCAATGGTGTAGGATCGCTGATCGCCTTTTATCAGCGCCAGGTACGGCAAGGGGATTTCTTTTAGTTCCACCGCATCGATAAGGAGGAAATCCGGGGGGATTTTAAGGCGTTCTATCGCTCTCATCATGGCACGTCGCGTTGCTTGGAGAATATTAATTTCGTCAATTTCATCGGCACGGGCCAGTCCGATACCCACACTGACAGCAGATGAGAGAATTGTCCGGGCAAAGGTATCCCGGCGTTTGGCATTGAGTCGTTTGGAATCATCAATACCGGGAATAATGGTATTAAGATCAGGAATTACAGCGGCCGCAACAACGGGGCCGCACAAAGCGCCCCTGCCGGCTTCATCTAAACCGGCAACGGCGATATATCCATCTGATGCTGCCTGTCTTTCGAACGATAGGGTATCGTCCATGGCGTTGAAGGCCACTCTGAATATTAGCGAAGGCGCTTTTCAGGAATTCTGGCATTCTTCCCGGACAGTTTCCTCAAATAATACAGTTTTGCCCGTCGGACCCGCCCTTTTCTCAGGACTTCAATTTTTGTGATGAAGGGTGAGTGGAACGGAAAAACACGCTCAACACCAACACCATACGATGTTTTACGGATGGTAAATGTCGCGCTGATGCCGCCCCGGCGAATCCGGATGACATCGCCTTCAAACGGCTGGCGACGTTCTCTGTCACCTTCCCGTATCAATGACCAGATTTTAATACGATCTCCGGGATGAAATTCCGGAAGATCCGGTCTGAATTGCTTCTTAGTGTGCAGCTGTACCAACGAATCCATAATATCCTCTTTCTTTCTTACATTCAGACTCTCAGTTCAATAAAGTCCGCTGGCTTAATTACCATCATTTGAATCATTATTGCAAGTAAATAAATCAGGCCGCCTCGATTTTGTTCTGGCCAATGACTGTTCTTTTCGCCATTGATCGATGCGTCCGTGATTACCTGAAAGTAGTATTTCCGGGACTTTCCAGCCACGATATTCTGCCGGTCGAGTGTATTGCGGGCATTTCAGGAGCCCATCAGACAGCGAATCACCGGTGACACAATCGTGATCACCCACCACCCCCGGAATCAATCGCGCAATTGTCTCTATCACAACCATTGCCGCCAGTTCACCGCCGGCAAGGACGTAATTCCCAATGGAAAGGTCCAGATCGGTGACATGATCCCGAATCCGTTCATCCACCCCTTCATACCGGCCGCATAACAGACTGATCCGGGAATGATTTGTGTAAATTTCAAGGGCAAGATCCTGGGTAAACGGAATACCTTGAGGACTCAGGAGAATCCTGAACGGCGCAGGGGAACCCATGGCATCGAGACACTCACATAATGGTTCAGGTTTCATCAGCATTCCGGGACCGCCGCCAAATGCATAATCATCAACGGATCGGTGTTTGTCATGCGTAAAATCCCGGGGATTATGCGTTTCAATCTCAAATAATCCGGATTCCAGAGCCCGCCCGATAATTCCCATTCCCAGAAGTCCGGGGAAGGCCTCGGGAAAGAGCGTCAGAATCTCAAATTTCATCATTATTTTCCCGGATCAGATGATTTTGTAATCATCCCATCCCAGGGATCGATTACCATTTCCCGTTGGCCGGGATCCACCAGTTTGACCACATCTCGTATGGCCGGGATCAGGGATTCGTTACCGTGTGTATCCTCAATCACATAAACGTCATTTGCACCGGTGGTGAGGATATCCATGATCGTTCCTATCCGGGTGCCGCTGATGTCCACTACACGCATTCCGATAAGATCGTGATGGAAAAACTCCCAGTCACTGGTGCGGACCGATTCTGATTCCGGAATGCAGATCGATGCATTTACCAGGGCATTCGCTGCTTCACGGCTCTCGATTCCGTCAAGTTTAACAACCACGGTTCGATTTCTGATTTTTATGGTTTCCACCGTAAGGGTACTCACTGGTTCACCCTGTTGAACAATGGTGAGTGATTTCAGGTGGTTAAATCGTTGAATCCGGTCACTGGCGGGATGAATCACTATCTCGCCCTGAAGTCCAAAAGACCGGTGCACCCGTCCGATCTCAATTGTGGGTTCCGGTCTGGAAGATGCGCGTCTCATTTTATAGACCCCCGAATTATTGCTCGATAATTTCGAGAATGACCCGTTTTCCGGCTTTGAGGGCGGCAGCGTTGACTACCGTTCGGAATGCTTTGGCGGTCCGTCCCTGTCTTCCGATAATTTTTCCCAGATCTTCCGGCGCAACTTTCAGTTCAATCACTGATGTTTGATCGCCTTCCACTTCCCTGATTTCAATATGTTCAGGATGGTCAAGAAGATTCCTGGATATATAGGAAACTAGGTCTTTCACTGAGATCCCGGATATGTCCGTGCTACCGATTACGCCAATTTCCTGGCGCGGCGAATAATACTTTTCAAAGTATCTGTTGGTTGAGCGCCTTTGCCGATCCAGCCGTCCACTTTTTCAAGATCCAGCTTAATGGCCGGCGGCTCTGCTCTGGGATCATATGTTCCGATGAACTCCAATACTTTACCGTTTCGTGCGGTACGTTCATCTGCGACGACAATACGATAAAAAGGTTTCTTTTTTGCACCCATTCTCTGAAGTCTGATTTTTGTTGCCACTACTATCCTCCTGATACAGCAAACGCGATTATTGGATAAAGGGGTTCTGGCCCTGAAGCATTTTACCCATTTTACCCATTTTCTTAATGTTTTTCATCATCTTTCGGGTTTGTTCAAATTGTTTCAACAGCCGGTTGACATCGGCTAAAGAAGAACCGCTTCCCTTGGCAATCCGTCGTCGCCGGCTGGTATTAATAATTTTATGGTTATGTCGTTCCCGGAGTGTCATGGAACTGATTACGGCTTCGATCTTGCCGATATCCTTATCCGAAGGAGCCATTCCCGGCATTTTCGCCATCTTGCCCATACCCGGAATCATCTGCATGATTTGATCAAACGAACCCAGTTTTTTGAGTTGTCCCAATTGGTCCCGGAAATCTTCCAGAGTAAAACTGTTTTCCAGCAGTTTACGCTCAAGGTCTTTTTGTTTCTCAACAGAGATGCTGGATTCCGCTTTCTCAATCAAGGAAAGCATATCACCCATACCCAGGATGCGGGAGGCCATCCGGTCGGGATAGAACGTTTCCAGCGGATCGATTTTTTCGCCTGTTCCCACCAGTTTGATGGGTTTTCCGATGACGGCTTTGATGGATAGCGCCGCCCCGCCCCGGGCATCCCCGTCTAATTTTGTCAGGATAACGCCGGTGATGTCGAGATCACGATTGAATGATTCCGCAATATTCACGGCATCCTGACCGGTCATGGCATCTGCAACAAGAAGAACCTCCACCGGATTAACTTCTTCCTTGATCCGCCGAAGTTCTTCCATGAGTGCCAGATCCACGTGCAATCGGCCCGCGGTATCCAGAATCACCGTATCGATTCCTTCCATTTCGGCGTGAGCCATACCGTCTGCACAGATATCAACCGGATCGTAGTCCTGGCCCGGTGCAAAAACTTCAACTCCGATCTGACGACCCAGAGTCTGTAACTGATCTATTGCTGCAGGACGATAAACATCTGCAGCTACCAGGAGTGTTTTCCGGCCTTCTTTTTTGATCATGCGGGCAAGTTTGGCACCGGATGTTGTTTTACCGGAACCCTGGAGACCTACAAGCATGTAAACAGAAGGCGGATTGGATGCACGGACAAGTTTCTCCGCCTTATCCCCCATCAGAGCGATGAGTTCCTGGTGGACGATCTTGATGACCTGCTGACCGGGCGTCAGACTTTTCATGACATTCTGACCGACGGCGCGTTCCTGCACACGATTAATGAATCGTTTCACCACCCGGAAATTAACGTCGGCTTCCAACAGTGCCAACCGAACTTCCCGAAGGGCTTCCGATATATTATTCTCCGTCAGTTTGGCATGACCGCGAAGTGTTTTGAACGCAACCTGTAATCGATCGCTTAAACTGTCAAACATCCATATCTCCCGATGTCGTTACAGACAAACTACAGCAACTCGGCAGATTAGGAGAAAGCCTATATAATGTCAAGCGATTAATAGCTGTTTCCCGGATAGAGATCACCGGTGTATTGCTGACCCGGTATTAGTGACCGCCAGGCTTTCGACCTTGACGCCGTTGTTCGCGAAGGCTGTGCAAACGTTTGGCATTGGCGGCAACTCCGTAGGGGATTTCCTTGGATTTCAGGACTTCCTTCAGATCAAAATCGTTGAGTGAGTTAATTAATCTCAGAGAAATTGCGATGGGTGTTTTAGGATTCATTACCAGTTCTTTTCGAATGTCGGGGAGTTTCCCCCACACCCGGTGGTTGTTGACAGCCCGGAGAACATCATCACTTATAGACCGATTTGATGCGATCAATTTAACTTCAAATTCAGACATCTTGGGACCGTCCACCACAGCCACTGCCACCTTCTTGTTGGAATCCCTGACCAGAATTGCACGCTCCTGTTTGGTCCCCATTTTGGCCATCATCATTTTATCGGAAGCACCCATCTTCATTATCCGCATCCGGGTATCGACAATTTCTTCCTTTTTGGCTTTTTTGTCCGCATCATCATCTTCGTCGTCGTCATCGTCATCGTCATCGTCGAATTCTTCGCTTTTGAGAAGATTGTCCCATTCCGAATCCGCATCCGTGGAAGAATTCGGGTCATCCGGTTCCTCCAGGTCAAACTCCGAGAGGTTCAATGATCGCATAAAATCCATTTCGTCATTACTGGTTGTGGATTCACCCTTATCGGCAGCTTTCCCGGCGGTTTTTCCTGTGAGGTAATCCATATCCCATTCATCAACATCTCCATCGGCGGCATCGTCATCTTCCGTGATTTGCAGTTCATCATCTTCGTCATCGGATTCTTCGGTGAGATCATCCTCTTCCGATCCCACCAACTCATCAAACTCCGTTGAAAAATCGAGATCCGCCGTATCTTCAAGATCGTCATCGTCTTCAAGACTCGCGTCAACTGATTCTGTGGGATGATCCGGTGTGTCCTCAAGTTCAGGTTCCATTTGTTTGTCATGAGAGTCTTTTTTAGATTCAATGGATTCAGCCGTTCGAAATGAATCCTTAAACCGTTCCTTGAATTCTTCCAATGCATAAAACAGTACTTTGGGGAGCCGGTTATTCGCCACCAGAGTTTCAAGAATATCCGGACAGGTCAGCATCCGGTTCCGGTTGCCTGCCAGCATTTCAAGCGTTTCAACGGGACCCTCTTCAGCCAGGGCAACCATGGTGTGATCCTGAACGTTCCGATTGAGAATGATATTGGCCAGAATTTCCTGATCTTCGATAAATATTTTGGCCAGGAAATCCAGGAAATTTCCCGGAGTCTGGTGTGAGCGAGACGTCTGATTCAGAAAATTCCGCGGCATTCCTCCCAGGTTTTCCCGCAGCACATCCCGGACTTCCTGATCGGGATCATTCGTAAGGATATCAAATGCGACAACCAGTTCCGTATCATCCAGAGGCACCAGACCGTCCGCGAGGGCCAGACGCAGATTCCGGGGTGCTTTTCCTGATTTAAGCCTCTCAAGAGGTCCAAGTTCTGCCATCAATCCGTCTCCTTCTTCCGTTACGTACCAGGAACACTATACTGGATTATCCGCCAGGAATGAAATCCATTACGGGAGTAATTATTCCGTTGAGAGGGGTTCCGTCGTAATTATTGATTATCTTCAGAGCTTCTGGTTTCTCTGCACTGATCCGAATCCGTCCTGTAACAGGTAAGTATTTACGATCTCCAGGAAAGAGTGCCTGCAGAACATCTTGTCCGTCTGATTTCCTGATTCGGATCCACGTGGTTTCCCGGGTCGAGATCAGCAGACCATCAGGTACTTTTATGGATGGGATATGGGTCGAGTCGCTTTCCGGGCCATCCAGGGTCAGATCCTGTTCCGACCAGTATTTGAGTCTGGCTTCTGTTTCCGTCAGAAGAAATGGCAGCTCATTACTTTCCATAATGGGAGCTGTGGCATGGGATCCGGCAACATCCGCCGATTCAAATCGGGGTACCCACCACATCAGGAGGATGGATGAGATGATGATAAATCCGAGAACAGGAATTTTCATTTCTGCCAGGGAGTCCCGATTATTTCCCGTTTCAAGTTCCCGGTCAGAATTTTTTTCTCTGAGCAAGTTAAGATATTCAAATTCAAGATAAACTTTGTCCGGATCCAGACCGAGATGATCGATATATGCCCGGATACAGGTTTTCAGGAAAAGACCTCGGGGAAGATTATCGAACCGGTTGGTTTCAAACAGTTCCAGATGTCGAACAGATATATTTGTTGCTTTGGAGAGGGATTCCAGAGTAATTCCCCGAAGTTCTCTTTCTGCACGTAAGTTCAGGCCCCAGGGTTCATTCATCAGTCTGATCTCCGGAATCACTTTCTGCATCCGCCGGGATATCCCCGGAATCATCAATACGCTGGGCCCGGGGAGCGATCCTTTCAAGAAGAACATCCAGTCCGCGGTTATTTTTCCACCGGGGATGTTTCCGGATAATATCCACGGAATAGGTAATTTTGCGGTTATTCGCAATAATGCCCAGAATTTCCGGGTCCATTTTGTTGTTGGAGAGTATCCGTTGAATGCATAGGGGAAAAGTTGTTGAGTGGGCAAGTTCAACGAGAAGCGCCCGTGAGGGAGTTTCCGCCATCATGATCTGCATGGACTCCGGCATTTCACTCAACCGTTTGCGCGCGACAAACTCTGCCAGTTTACGATGATTTTCATTGAGTTGTGGTGCATTAATCAGGGTAATCAGCAGGGGGATCTGAATTTTTTCCATAACATGTCTTCGGGTCCCGTAGGCAATATTGGGATGAATGGCCAGCATTTCAAGAACCGCATGAGTCATTGACCATTTCCGGTTTTCGGCAATTATCCGCAATTTTTCAGGGTCACGTCCAGAGTTGCTGATGAATGCCAGCAGGTCCGGTTCCGTCAGGCGGTAATTGTGCAAACCCATTTCAATGACACGAAGATCCTCATCTTCCATCAGGATAATCAGGATATTGGGTGTTGCTGTCCGGGCCAGTGCGATTTTTTCCCCGGTCCGCATGGTGGAAAGTCTGTCTTTCAGAAGTTTTTCGGCATATTCCCGGATTGCCGGATGCACGGACACGTTTCGGGAGATAAGGGCGAGATCGTCCTGATAGAGATCCTTTACAAATTTGAGAGCGGTGCCTCGGGGTGTTGAAAAATTCATGACCAGCTGCAATTTAATTTTGTAATCACTGCGCCAGAGGGGATGATTGGAGACACGTTTCATCTGGTCAGCATTGAGTTGTCCCCGTTTGATCATGGCGATAAGCATTTCCGGGGACAGTGCCGGGTTCATGAGCAGTGCATCGATGATTTTCGTATGCCTTTTAAATACCAGACCGGCAATCTCTTCAGATGTACCTGATGCAGCCAGCAGAATCTGTTTTTCCAGAGATCCTGATTGATGTTGATTCTGATCCGGCATGAGTTCAGTTTCCAGTCGTTTCCGCCAGTCGGATCGATGCCTCCTGCCGCAGTTCCAGGGTTTTTTCTGCCAGTTTCACTGTAACGGCTTTTTCAAGAAGCAACTTACGGATGGCGTCCCTGACATCAGGATTATCCTGCACGCTGTCAATTTCTCCACTGGCGTTCTTCAGACCCGGATTCGGCAGATTTTCGGCGATATAACTGTCCACCGCCCGGTCCTGAATCTGGATGAATGCCCGGATCCGTTGATCTACATAGGCTTCAAAGACCATGATATCCGTGATCTTTGCCCGCCATTCACCATTACTCATATGATTGGTTTTCAGAAATGTGTTCCACCGCTCCATCCCACCTGCCTGATGGATGATTTCCCGGCTTTTATCATCAATCATTTCACTGGTAATTTTCACCATTTTAAAGCGCCATGCTTCCGAAAGGATTAAACGCCGGTCGATGATGTTATCAAGGATCTCTGTACTATCGGGCAGACAACTATCGGATACTCCGGTCTTGGAAAATAATTGACTGATTGCTCGTTCGATCTCAATATCGCTTTCCAGAATCACATCATTATTGACGAATGCGACGTACTGATCAATCTCCGCAGCCCGGACCGGGAGTGAAAGCATCAGGAACAAGCATATCGCTGCAGCGGTCGGAAATACTTTCACGGGAATCATTGACTACCATCACTTCCAGTGGATTTTTCAATGTACGCGTAAACATTATGGTGATGAATGGATTCGTAGTTTTCAGATTCGACGCTGTACCAGAGAACCCCATCCATGGCCTCAAGTTTTGTGGCGATTTCCCGTACAATATCCTCAACGAATCGGGGTTTGTCGTGGGCGGTATCCATGACGGTCTTTTCATCCGCCCGTTTCAGGATGGGATAGACCGGTGATGAGGCGGATTGTTCTATTATCTCAACAATATCTTCAATCCAGATCAGGGGTCCGGTCCGTAATTTCACAGTCACCAGACTCCTCTGATTATGAGCGCTTTTTCCGGGGGACAATTCCCGGGAACACGGACAGAGGTTCATGACCATCGTGTTGACTTCCAGGGTCAGGTTGAACCGGTCGTTTTCATCGTGAGATCCAAACAAGCCGCACTGGTGTTCCATGAGACCGACGGATCGGCTGGTGGGTGAAGTCTTGTTAATAAAATAGGGAAAGAAAAATTCGATATGTGCCGCGCGGGCTTTCAGGACCGCCTTGATCTGAAGCAGAATTTCACGAATGTACTCTCGGTTCAGACCAACCTGGGACTCTGTATTGATAATCTCCAGA
>SWBY01009985.1_pt1 | contig 14713 bp, 16 predicted proteins | sample 4693071 | NCBI WGS metagenome assembly SWBY01 (sample SAMN10267273, study PRJNA491770) | bioreactor metagenome | isolation source: DHS bioreactor inoculated with marine methane seep sediment | place: Japan: Omine Ridge, Nankai Trough | collected 2006-05-06 | reverse complement strand
CTTCTCACCAAGTGATCAGAAGAGGCCTTAGACGCACTATAAGGACTACGAGGATCATAATTTGTGTTTTCATTGAATGGCTCATCATCTTTACTGAGTGAGCCATACACTTCATCAGTTGAGACATGATGAAATCGTACATTACCATTATTTTTTGCAGCCTCAAGTAAAATCAAAGTCCCATTAATATTTGTACGTACAAAAGCAGCGCTATCCAATATAGACCTATCTACATGACTCTCAGCAGCAAAATGTACAATAACATCAATATCTTTCACAAGCTCATTAACTAAAACTCCATCCATGATATCACCATGCACAAATTTATAATTTTCATTATCTTCAACATCTTTCAAATTTTCCAAATTTCCTGCATACGTAAGCGCATCTAAATTTACAATTTTATCATTGGGATAATTCTCCAAAATATAATGAATATAATTTGCCCCTATAAATCCCGCTCCACCTGTAACTAATATTTTCATTCGTCTAAAACATTAATAAATTAATAATTTTGATATTGTTATTATTTTACTATAAGTTCATTTTTTTGTCATACTAATAAAAAGAGTCTCATTATTATAATGAAACTCTTTAACTAATTCAGTTTACTTAATCTCTGCGTCTAAGAACAATATCTTTTTTACCTACAGCAACATTGAAATGTTGAATTATATTTTTCACATCATCGCTGTTGTCAACTATAGTCCATACTGGATCCAGCCACATTAGATCTGTCACCAAAACTTCAGAATCAATAGGGAGTAAATGATAATTATCGAGATTAAATTTTAAAATTTCCGAGTTTTTTATCACTTCTACAAAAAAATTTTTACCCCACCGATCACGACATCCAACCATCAATATGTAAAATAATTCTCTTATACACTTATGGTGTACTGATAGAGAAATGTTCCATTCAAATTCTTCCACGTCATAGTCTGACAGAGTAATCTTCAAATCACCTTCAGAACTTATTTTTAGACTACTCATCGCATCTATAAAAGATCCAACTGCACTTGTTGATAGCTTACCTGTTAAAACTTTCCGTCTATTCATTGAATTTTCTCCTCTAAAAATATTGTGGACAATAATACTTTGATACTCCTAAAGCTATAACAAGCACGATTGCGATAATGCTAATCTTTGCTTTCATCAAACTTTGTTTTTTTCTCAATTCTACAAATTCTGTAATATTTTTTCGTTCAAACAAGTTTTTGTATGTATTATTATTTTTATAAAAATAATAATCATAGAACTCCAAAACACAAACCCCAACTGATGCAAGAAATATTGCAAATAACCATACATTTAACATACTCAAATCTCCTCATCTGCTTTCTTTCGAATAACCGGCAGATTGCCATGATATATTGATATTCCCGTCATGATGGCCTTGATTTCAAAGATGGGCGATGTTGCCGGTAACCATTTCCCTTCATGTAAAAACATATCAGTCCCTTCAAGATGTTCATATGATTTAATTAACTCATAACCATCTGGAATTGGTGGGAGATTATTTTCATCGTAATGCATTTTAATTCCAAACTTATCTATCCACCTTGTCAAATGTCCTGTTAATAATGCTTTAATTACAACTTCTCTGTGACATTTTTTTGTAAAAAGTGAAACAGACCAAGTATTATTAGGCACCTTGTGATCAAATATTTTTACAGATAGTTTGTTATCCTTACTAATCTTTAACATACTGATAGTATTGATAAAACGCATCAATTCATCCGTTGACAAAACGCCTGATGCAACTTGTCTTTTTCTATCTCTCATCATTTTTCCTCCCAAATTTTATAAGAACTAATTCTTTTATAAACACATGACACAACATAGTCATTTTTTACATCTTTGGCATCTCCTTAATATACAAATCTTGTTTTGCATATGGAATTTCTATTCCTTCTTTGGAAAATGTTTTATAAATAGCTCTATTGAGCTCATGTGTTGTTATTCCCTTTTTTGCAGATGATTTCACTCTTACCAAAAGTTCATAATCAAGACTTGAAGCACCAAACATTCTAAATCTTACTCGTGGAGCAGGTTCTTGTAAAGCATTTTCATTTTTATCTGCGATATCAAGCACAAGCTTTTCAACTTCATCAATATCACTTCCATAAGCAACTCCAAAAGGAATTTTGACACGATATTCTTTACCTGTATCTCCACCTGATTCATTTGTAAGTGTTGCATTTCCTATTACAGCGTTTGGCACAGTTACTTCCATATCATCCGTATTCTTCATTCTAGTTGTCCTTATTCCTATATCAGTAACCTTTCCCCGCTCACCACTATCAAGTACTATCCAATCGCCTATTTTGTACGGCGCATCAGTAAGTATGAAAACTCCAGAAATCAAATTTGCCAAAGTGTCCTTAGCTGCAAAACCAATAGCAATACCAGCAACTCCCGCACTAGCAAGCCACGCTGTCATATTTATCCCCCAAACATTGAACATAAAATAAACAGACATTGCCCAAACAATAACAAAAGATGTATTTAAAAATAATGGCAATGTTTGAATTGTTACAAACTTAACTTTATTAACTTGTGAAAAGTAATCAAAAAGAACTTTTATAAATCGCACTAAAAATACACTCCATATTATTATGAGTATAGTCTGAAAAATAGGTAACGTAACATTTTTTATGATATCCCCAAAAAATAAAATTCGCAGAGACATATAAACACCGCTTAAAGTAATAGTGTAAAATACTGGACCTTTCAATAAGTCAATCACCTTATCATCAAAGTCAGTTTCCGTCTTATGTACAAATCGCTTCCCGATAAATGCAATCAAAAAAGTAACTACCTGGGCAATGACTATAGTCCCTAGCACAATAATTACCAGTTGCAAAAAAGTATCATAATTAAAATCAACAATAAAATCTCTCATAAATATAACAAAATTAATAATACATATATTGATGTACTACTATTACATGAATTATTGTGCTTGTCCAGATGAGTTACATTGTAAAGTCTTTATCAATATTGCAAAATGCAAAACTGTCTTTGTCTTTATCTGAAATTATTGGCTCCATGATTCCATACTGACCTAATTGCCAATCAATCCCCAGATGTGCATCATCCCATTTTATTGCACCTTCTGATTCTTTATTATATAAATTTGTACATTTATAACTAAAAATTGTATCATCTTCCAATGCTACAAATCCATGTGCAAATCCCTGTGGTATCCAAAACTGTTTTTTATTATCACCTGTCAACTTAATACTTTCCCATTTACCAAATGTCTCTGAACCATGTCTAATGTCTACTGCAACATCCAGCACGCTTCCACTAACAACCTGCACAAGCTTTCCTTGCGCATACGGTTCTTTTTGGAAATGCAACCCTCTTAAAACACCTTTTACAGATTTTGATAAATTATCTTGCACAAAATCAACATCAATGCCATTTTCTATATATCTTTCTTTATTATAAGTCTCCACAAAAAATCCTCTATCATCTCCAAAAATATCTGGTTCAATAATCAAAAGTCCCTCAATTTTAGTTTTTGTTATTTTCATCGCAATACAGTTAATAATTTATCTTATTTGAATTATACCATATCAAAAAAGCAGGTTCCGATTTCAAACTTATCACTACAAAATTTCAATCAACAAAAAGGACGCCCACAAGGGGCGTCCCTACATTTTATATTTTTTTGCTTTTATTTGAGTTCTGACAATGTAATGTCTGTATCCATGTAGAAACTATAATCCTCTGTTGATTCCATTCCTGGATTTTTTACATGCACTTGAACTGGCACATCGTGTACGCCAGATTGTTTTTGAATTTTTAGATCATAAGGATATTTATTTTTCATATCAATTGGAAGATTGTATCTAACTGTTACATCTTTTTGACCTCCAAGTGGCACATGAACTAAACATCCTACATATTTTTTGGCAAATTTATCTCCATATTTTGGTTCCAAAACACAACCTTCGATACCTGTGAACCACGTATCAGCAGGCGTATAGATTCTTACATATGTTTGATAATCACTTGTTTTCCAATCCTTCTGGGTTGCTGTATTTTCATAATGTACTGTTACAACAGCTTGTGGAATTGTTCCTGATAAATCTATATCATAATCAATGCTACGATTCATCACATGATCAGTTTTATAAGATGCTAGATTTGCATCTACTATCATTAAATAATCTTTATTCCATTCTGTATCTACTTTACCACTCCATTCAACCGCATCAATAAGTTTGTTCATTTTTTCATCATCAAAATAAAGTTGAATATCTTTATTTTTAAATGAATCTAAAAAGTTATTAACTAATGATATTTTTTCCTTTATTGACATTTTCTTGACTCTACGTATCATCTCCTTTGACAAATCATCCATTACAACTTTTCTATCACCTATCTCTATATTTTGATCTTTATATCCTTGTTCAACTTGATATTCAAGAGTCATAATAGCATCACCACTTTTATATGTATCTGGATAGTTATCAAGCTTAATTGGACCGGTAGCATCAAGCATCACATCTAATAATGACGCATTTACAGCTATCACACCATCAAAATCATCTCCACCTTTTCCAAGTTTATAAAATTTTTCTGCAATACGAGCATTTGTAGGAAAATCTGGCATCCAATTACTATCACGAAACTTCCATGATGGTATACCCATAGTTGATTCCATTGGAAATGGAGGCTTGATTGTATCTGGGATACGTCCATCAAAGTTTGCTGTATCATGCACACCACTTTCCAGTACCTCTCCATTCTTCACCTTTACAGTTGCAAATGAACCTATATACCCGCCACCTGGACGAAGTTCCATATTATTTTGCAAAAGTATCATGAAATTCCTTTCAGCATCGTCTTTTTGAAGTACATAATGCGCAATTTCTAATGCTGTTTCATACTTGTCTCCCAAAGGTAGTATTCTTGATGTATTGTATGCAACATCCACCATTTTTAAAGGATCATTTTTCCATTGCAAAAATACATACCATCCAGCCAAAAGAGGTATTGCTATTACCCAAAATATAATCAAAGTCTTTGTAGTAATTTTTTTAGACATAAATTTATAGTTTACCATTTAAAAGCTCGTTCAATCTTGCCTTTAACTCCTCCTCTGTTGGTTCAGTCTTTCCTGCCTCAATATCTTCCTGAGGAATTTGATTATCATTTTTATTATTTTTTTCAGACTCAGTATTACCACCAAAATCACTAATATCCACCACTGGCAAATTACCCGGCGTAGTAGGCAATCCTTCTGGCACTGAAACATCTTCAAATGATTTAAAATTATCAGCCTTTTGTTTTAAATTCTTTTTTTCCTCATCAATTGCATCAATAACTTCATTTTCATCCAAAATATCATCTACTACTGCCTCTTTCAAATCAGCGTCATCTTCTTGAATTTCTATTTCAGCGTCAACTAAGGCTAGTATATCTTTATCTGAAAAATCATTCTCTTTTTTGTTATTATATTTTTTAAATATTTTTTCACCGTCTATTTTTTCATCCTTTTCTTTTGTTTCATTTATAGATCCAAAGATCAATATTGCTCCCGACATTAACCCCGTAGCAACTATCCCAAACAGAACATACATAATCCATGCTGAAATATTTGTTTCATTTACACTTTGTATTCCAATAATCTTGATTGAAAAATCTGTACCAATATTATAATATTTTTCTATTGCGATTAAAGAACTCTTAAGTGCACTTTTTTCAACAAAAATAACATCCGACTCTGAATTAGCAAATGTTTTAAACTCAATGATATCAGTTCCTTTTAATCGATCTATTTTCACATCAGCATTATAATTTTCAGTAACTGCATTTAAACTTATAGCATCTTGAGATATTGCGACTATATTATTAACTGTATTATCTGCATTTTCTGCTATAATTGTACTTTCTGGAATTATTAATAATTCTGTATTTCCCACAAAACTAGATTTTTGCATAACAAAAGCTATGTACAAAATCATTGTACTGATTGCAACAAAAACTAAAAATGTATATAATCGTATCATATTCATATCTCTACTATATCTATTAAAAAATCTTGAAAATACCTTAAATATGGCATTTCAAACTTAACAAACTATTGTACCAAAATTTACATATTTTGTCAATAGTCCCCTATTTTACAAAAATTATGCAAAAAATAACTATACAATCAATAATCTCCTCAAATATTGCTATTTGCGATCAATTTGATATTGAGCTGATAATAGCTCATGTGCTCAACAAAGATCGTATTTTCACAATAACTCATAATACTCAAATACTTACAAAAAAGCAAGTAGATGAGATTACTGAGTTATGCAAGAATCGAGCCGCTGGATATCCCCTTGCCTATATACTGGGTGAAAAAGAATTTTTTGGACGTAGCTTCAAAGTGACCGAAGATACATTAATACCAAGACCTGAAACAGAAATTCTAATTGATGCTGTTTTGTCATTTTTATTAAAGGATAACTTATCTAATATATTAATCATTGATATTGGTACTGGTAGTGGAATTATACCTATCACGCTAAATAAAGAAATTTCAACAAACATAATTAAAAATATATTAGCAACAGATATCTCAGACAAGGCCTTAAATATAGCATCCTACAATATAGCAAGCCATAACTCCTCCAATATTATGCTATACCATTCAGACTTACTTTCTAATACAGATTTACTCGATGCAATTCATTCAACAAAATTTGAACATCTAATAATTACGGCAAATCTCCCGTATGTTAATGACTCTATAAAAACAGAATTAGTACAAAAAAAAGAATCCAAATCATTAAAATATGAACCACAAATTGCACTATGGTCAGAAGATGCTGGACTATCTCATTACAAGCAACTCATCACGCAAACACTCAACTTAAATATAGATGTAAAAATCACATCATTTTATGAAATAAGCCCCGAACAATACCCCTTACTTAAATCATATCTAAAACAGCATATTAAAAATCCAAAAATAAAATTGGCAAAAGACTTGGCAAATAAAGAAAGAATTGTGACTTTTTCTATCAACGCATAAAGCCACAGTCATTGCCGCGGCCTTATGCTTTAATTTAAAATTTTGTCAAAACGCTATCTTTTTCGCTTCGTTGTTTTACGTTTTGCTGTTTTTTTCTTTGCAGTTTTACGAGTTACCTTCTTCTTTGCAACTTTTTTCTTTGCAGTTTTACGAGTTGCTTTTTTCTTAGTTACTTTCTTCTTTGCAACTTTTCTTTTTGCAGTTTTGCGAGTTGCTTTTTTCTTAGTTACTTTCTTCTTTGCAACTTTTCTTTTTGCAGTTTTGCGAGTTGCTTTCTTTTTTGTTGTTTTCTTCTTAGGTTTGCATCTTCCCATGAAATTTCACCTTCCTTTCTATTTTTATTTCTTACTTACAAAATTTTTTTTATTTAAAAAATAATTTTGTTTTATATATTCATTATAAAACATTTTTACATAAAATCAATATCTAAAAAAGTGCAAAAATAAAGATTCCTATTATTAAAAATGATATGAAAATCTTGCTAACTATTCCAAATAAAAATCCTAAAATCGTTCCAAATCCTGCTTTCATTGCTGGATGAGCTTTTTTGTATTTTATAAATTCGCCAATAAATGCTCCCGCAAAAGACCCTATTAGCATGCCAATAATATTAAATACTATAAGACCTAGCATACTACCAATAAACGCACCTAGAACACCTACCCAACTAGCTCCATACACCTTTGCACCAAATGTGGTAGCGATAAAGTCTAAAAGAGTTCCAAATAGAGTTAAAATTCCAGTTATTATCACTACTGTCATTGTTACCTCAACAAAATCTGTAAATATTGCATATATCAAGACACCTGCCCATATTACAGGCAAGCTAGGTATCACAGGTAATACTATTCCAGCAAGTCCCACTACAAAAAGTACTACAATCGTAATTATTAATAAAATTTCCATCATATAACTCAATTATTCAAACTACTCTTCATTACACCAAAAAAATACATCTTTGTCTATATTGACTAGCTTTTTAATGACTGTACAATTAGAAAGTAATTTCGTTGTCTGCTTCATTGCAGACGGCTTCAACGTAAGCTTTTAACAATTTAAAACTAGAAAGGAAGGTGAAAATATGACTGAAGAAAATAGTATGTCAAACTGGTTTCAAGACAATCTACGCATCATTATTAGCGTTGGTATCGTAATTTTACTTGTTTTTGCTATTTACTCTTACTCAAAGCGTAATTCTAACACTGATGTTATCATTGATGACTCTCAAATAGAAGAAATTGCTATGACAGCTGGTGACAGCAATAGTGATGAAATCAATGAAATAATCGATGAAATAAAAGATGAAGAGAATACTAAAGAAGTAACTGTAACAATAGAAAAAGAAGTGCCTACTGATAACAACGATGAAGCTGCAAAAAAGGCCGAGGCTAAAATTGCTCTAGAAAAAAAGATAGCAGAGGAAGCTCAGGCAGTTGCTGCTGCAAAAAAGGCTGAACAAGAAGCTGCTCAAGAACAACAAAGGAAAGAGCAGGCTGAACAAGAGGCTAAAATTGCTATAGAGAAGAAGCTGCAAGAAGAAGCTGTAAAGAAAGAATCTGAAAAGCAAGCAAATGATAATAAAACAGCTAAGGATGTTGTGAAAGAAGTCATTGAATCACGTTCCAGACAGAAAGAAGGCGTTATTGTTGTAGTTGCTGTCTCTGGAGACTCTCAGACTACACTTGCTCGTAAAGCAGCTGCTGAATATATTTCAAAAAATAATGTAAGCGGACTTACTCCAGCTCACAAAATTTATATTGAAGATTATGTTCGAAAAGCTACTCGATCTAACGGTATTCACACTGGAACAGAAATGGACTTTTCTAATGACTTGATTTCTCAAGCTATAGAAAAATCACGAACACTTTCAAGTGCTCAATTAAGCAATCTTGATAAATATGCTGCAAATGTTTCATCATTTTAATGATATTTATTTAAATTACCTTAATTAGTATTCGTTCTTTATAAACATAAAACCCTCGGGCAGCGCCTCGAGGGTTTTGTGTTTTCTACGGTGTCTATAGATTTATTTTGTAGATTCTAAATATACTTTAGGATCACACTCACTAGCATCAATATATTTATCAAATGCTAATTTAATTGCGTCTTCAGTATTATCTACAATATTTTCTATTCCAATTTTTTCTGATATTCCAGAACGAACTAAGACTTCTTTAACTTCATGATTTACACCAGATAAAATAATTTTTCCACTCATTTCTTCACGCTCTCTAAGTAAAGTTTCGAAAGCATGGATTCCAGTCGCATCTATTAAATTAACTTGTTTCATTCGAATAATAATAACTTCCTTTTCAAAGTGTTTGTATTCTTGAAGCTTTTCTTCTAACTTTTCAACAGCACCAAAAAATAGTGATCCTTCAATTTGAAATATTGCTAATTTTTCACAAGCACACTCACCAATCTTAATAGTAGCTAATTTTCCTCCAGGACTACTTGGCTGTACCATCTTAACTTCTGGCATTGCAACTTTTCTTATAAATAAAATTAGAGATAATACAACACCCACATAAATTGCCATTTCCAAATGCAAAATAAGCGTAGAAGCTATTGTAGCTACTAATACAATTCTATCTGCACTAGTTGATTTAAATGCCAATGCAACTGCTTTTTTATCAATCATTGAATAAGCAATGACCATCAAAATTCCTGCTAAAGATGGAATTGGTATGTATCTTGTAAGTGGCGCAGCAACTAACACTACAACTATAATAATGATAGCTGAAAATACACCTGAAAATCTAGTTAATGCACCTGACTTAAAGTTTACAGCACTACGTGTAAATGACCCGCTTCCAGGTATTGATGAGAAAAATGATGCGGATATATTAGATAATCCCTGTCCTATTAACTCTTGATTTCCATCAATTTTTTCTCCACTAGTGCTAGCTATTGATTTTGCTATAGCCAAAGCTTCTACTATACCAAGTATTGCTATTGCTATTGCTGGTGAGATCATCGCACTCACACTAACCCAATCTAATGAGAAAGATGATAATGGTGGAAGTGTTTGTGGAATTTCAGCTACTAATTCAACCCCATAATCTCCAAGACTAAATATTGCTACAAACATCGCAGACAATACCATTGCTAATAAAGCGCCTGGTAATTTTGGAGCAAACTTTTTTGCTAAAAGTATAAAACTAACAGTAAAAATCCCAAGTGCTGTCGAATACCAATTCAAGTGTCCAAATTCCAATCCTGTATGATACATCTTTTCATAAAAATGCGAATGTGTACCAATATCAACCCCAATAAAGTTTTTTATTTGATTGAAAGCAATTAAAATTCCGGCACCTGCTGTGAATCCTACGATTACTGAGTGAGAAACAAAATTAATAAGAGAGCCCATTTTCAGAAGACCCATTAGAAGTTGTATAAATCCCACCAAAAAAGCTAAAAGAAATACCAATGCTATTGCTTGTTCCTCAGGAAGATCTCTAGCTATTGTTCCTGCTATGACTACTGTCCCCATAGTTGATGCAACAACCATTGAGATTGCATTTGTTGGACCTGCTATTAAAAATTTGGAACTTCCAAATAGTGCAGCTATCGCCGTTGGTATCATCGCTGCATAAAGACCATATTGCGCTGGCACGCCTGCAATAAATGCATATGCCATTGACTGTGGTAATGCCACAATTGCAACAGTCATTGCTGACAGTATATCTAACTTAAACTTTTTTCCACTATACTCTTTTGCAGATTTTATAAATGGGAAAAACTGCATGATTCCGTTTGATGTTTTCATATTTACACCTTACTTATTATTTAATTAGTCAATACTTGTAAATTACTTATAAGCATTAGATTAATAAACAAAATAAAACCAAGCGCCGCAAAGACGCTAGGTATATCAATGAGTTTGATGTGACCATCAAACAAATTGTTAATCTATTCTTTTTTCATCTTCTTTCTAATAAAGGCAGGGATATCAAAATCTTCTTCAAGATTCTCATTTTGTTGTGAGTTATTTGATATTCTTCCCATTGACCTTACTGGAGAAATTATCGGCTCTTCTATTATCATCTTTGATTTCATTACATTTGACTCCTGTCTATCTCCACCACCAATATTAATACTTCTTGATTTTACATCCATTCCAGTCACACTGATATCACTATTCACGACATTAGCTTGCATACTATCATTGTCATCATTAATAACTTTTCTATCAAAATTAACAGGCTGCTCTTCTGGCATAATTGTCGATTGTATTTCCTTATTTTTTTCAATATTATTATCTACATCCTTTGATTTATAAGTAGTTGCAGAGCTATTTACTGTTGTTATAAAGCCAGTATCAGTTGTGGCATTCTCTTCAATGAAAATTTCATCATTTTCATCTTCATCATCAAATCCAGTAGCAATAACTGTAATTTGCATTTCTCCTTTATTTGCATTTTCATCTATAACTGTACCAAAAATAATTCTAGCATCCGGATCAACTGATTCTGTAATGACTCCAGAAGCTTCTTCTACTTCAAACATGGTAATGTCATTATTTCCTGTAATATTAAATAACACCCTTTTTGCACCATCAATTGTAAGATCCAACAATGGACTATTAACTGCAGCTTTGGCTGCTTCAGCAGCACGATTTTCTCCTGATGCAATTCCAATTCCCATAAGGGCATCTCCACTATTCATCATTGTTGTTTCAACATCCTTAAAATCAACATTAACGCTTTCAGAACTACTATTACAAATAATATCAGATATTCCCTGAACTCCCTGCCTCAGTACATCATCTACAATTTTAAATGAATCCACAAGACTCGCTTTTTTATCGATAATTGCAAGTATTTTATCATTTTGTATAGAAATAATTGTATCTACTCTTTTTTTCAATGCAGCTAATCCCTCTTCAGCAATAGCTCTTCTCCTAGCGCCTTCAAAAGAAAAAGGTAGGGTTACAACAGCAACTGTTAAAATGCCAAGTTCTTTTGCTGTTTCAGCAACTACTGGAGCAGCTCCAGTACCTGTTCCACCACCAAGACCGCACGTCACAAAAACCATATCAGCGCCCTTCAGTGCGTTTTGAACTTCTTCACGACTTTCCTCTGCAGCTTGACGTCCCACTTCAGGGTTCATTCCAGCACCAAGTCCTTTTGTCAAACTTTTTCCAATATGAACTTTTTCTTCTGCCTTTGAATGATGTAATGCTTGAGTATCAGTATTAATCGCAACAAACTCAACGCCTTTTAAATTTGCATCAATCATTCTAGAAATTGCATTTCCTCCACCTCCTCCAACTCCGATTACTTTGATTCGTGAGAATGTCTCAATATCAGTTTTTACCTCTGCCATATCTTTAATATAGTAAATAAATAATACTTCATCATTAATACTGTCTTACAGTTTATTACTGTAACATGCACACAAGATTGCTGTCAATTTTTTTAATAGAGCTTCAATAGCTTACGGCAAAAAACGACCAAATATATCTTTTATTTTATCCGTCATTTCTCCTGCTCCAGACCCAATGCCTGCAAATGAACTACCGCCAAAACCATTCTGTGCTTGATTACTCTGTAACTCCCAAAGTATAAGTCCTATTATAGTTGCATATGAAGAATCATCTACATGATCTACTACTCCTAATAAATTATTAGGTTGTCCTATTGTTACAGGCAATCTCAATCTTTCTTTTGCAAACTCTACTACATGTGGCATATGTGCACCACCGCCCGTCAATACCGCTCCAGCTGGCAATAATTGATCCTTTCCAATTGACTCCAATTCCTTTACAACTAGTTCAAATATTTCTTCTAATCTAGCTTGAATAATTTCTAAAATATGATAATGATATACTGGTTCAACTTCATTTTCGTCTATGTGACTCAAATCTATCAAATCTTTTTTGTCCACACCTTGCATGTTTGCGCTTCCATATTCAAATTTAATCTTTTCTGCTATTTCAATATCAGTCCTAAGTCCAATTGCTATATCATTAGTTATAAAATCTGAACCAACAGGTAGAACTGCTGTATGAAACAACTCACCCTCTTCATACACCGCAATTGATGTTGTACTAGCACCCATATTTACCAACACAACGCCTAGCTCCTTTTGTTTTTTTGTTAACGTTGATTCTGCTGCAGCCAATGGTTCAATAATAGAATCAATAATCGCAACATCAGCTCTTTCCATTGCTTCTGTTAAGTTTTTAACATGATTGCTAGGAGCTTCTACTATGACTGTATCAACCTCAAGTCTAATGCCCTGTAAACCCACAGGCTCTTTTATATCTCTTTGATCATCTACACTAAAAGATCGTGGAATAATATGAATGATTTCATTATTTGCTGGTATAGAAACTGCTTGAGCAGCTTCTATAACTCTAATTACATCATCATCGTTTACTGTTCCATCAGCTCTACCAATAGCTATAACACCCTGTGTATCCTTTACAGTTATTCCTGCACCACCAATACTTACAATTGCATCTCTTATTTTTTCTCCACTCATCTGTTCTGCCTTTTCCACTGCTTCAGAAATCGAATCCGCTGCATCATCTATATCAATTACAGCTCCTCGCCTCATACCTCGAGACTCAGCTATGCCAACACCCATAATTCTTATCTGTTCACTTTCTTGACTAATGTCAGCAATCACACACCTAGTAACTGAAGAGCCAAGATCTATACTTGTAATAATATTTGATTTCATAACTATATCTTTATTTTACTATTTCTAGAATAAGTGGTGTAAATATTATAACACCAACAATGCTTGCTCCTACACTCAATACTAACACAGTAGCTGCTGAGACATCTTTTATAACTTTTGCATAAGGATGTTTACGTGGTTTTAATATATCTACAACTCTTTCAATTGCCGTATTCATTAATTCTATCATAAAAACAAGAAAAATCATTGTAATTACAATAGCTGTCTGAGTCAAATTTGCCTTTAAAATTATTAGAGCTGATATCACAAAAACTGCAATATAAATCTCTATCCGAAAATTTCTTTCATTTTTAAATGCAAATTGTATTCCCCTTAAAGCAGCTTTAACACTGCAACCAATAGAACAATTTTTCATATGTTATTTTGCTAAATTACAAAATTCTTCAGCCACTTTTTTTTGTAACTGAAACATCTCATCGCCATGTTCAAATCCCAAAAGATGTAATATCCCATGAGAATAAACTGTAAAAAATTCTTCATCTACACTAACACTATTTTCTTGTGCAGATTCCTTAATATAATTATAACACAAAACTACCTCACCAAGGAAGACTTCACTAATTTCCACTTCTGAAATATCATTATCATCACTATAATCCCCTATAGATATAACATCTGTAATTTCCTCTTTATTACGTAATTCTTTATTTATTTTTTTCATTTCTTCACCTTCAACAATAGCTACACTGATGCTTAAATCAATTTCACCCTCAACAACGCCTGCAGATTCGATAGTCTCTTTGGCGATTGATGTAAGAATATCTAAATTGTACTTATCAAATCCAAAAGAATTTAACTCTACAATAACTTCCATAAAATTTAATATTATGACAATGCATTTTCTACAGCACTTCTAACTATTGCACCATCAGCATTATCACCAACTGCTTTCATTGCTATGCCCATAACTTTACCCATATCAGCTTTTGATGTTGCTCCAGCATCTTCTACTACTTTTTT
>SWBY01007457.1_pt1 | contig 14881 bp, 15 predicted proteins | sample 4693071 | NCBI WGS metagenome assembly SWBY01 (sample SAMN10267273, study PRJNA491770) | bioreactor metagenome | isolation source: DHS bioreactor inoculated with marine methane seep sediment | place: Japan: Omine Ridge, Nankai Trough | collected 2006-05-06 | reverse complement strand
CATCAAAAATGGTGATCAGGAGTGCTTCGTATTTTTCCTGAGCAGCGGTTTGAGCGTCCACAACGATGTCACTCACCGCGTTCCCCACACTCAGAAGTTCATACTGAGACAGGTTGCTGATTTCCGTCATACCCTGGTATTCAGAGACATGACCGGTCAACTCAACTTCATCACCCACCCGGGGTCCAAAATCCTGTTGGATATAGACATAAATGGAGTTCCATGGTCCGGGCGCATCGGTGATGGTAAATGCATCCCAAAAAACTGAGGTTACCACACCGGAGATAGTGACAGTTTCACCTGCCATGGGGGAATCACCAGTGGGATCCGTTGTGTACTGAATATCATAGATGCTGGTTGCCATCGCCACAGAACACAGCGTGAGTAAGATTACTAAACTAAAAATGGTTTTTTTCAAAATACTTCCTCCTCGGAAATAAAGATTTCCAAACTTGAGTCATAACTGACCCTCTGTTACAAAAATACCGCAAATGGGGGAGTTGATGCAAAAATAAATGGAAAAAATATATTAACGGATGATGTGATGTGCTCAAGCGTCTGCACAATTGAACCTGAAATTTAATAAATTAGTTGCCAATGGGTTGACCCCACCCGGGATCTTGCTTATTCTTTTTATAAGAGAGTTGATGCTAAATCATGGGGGATCGGATCATGCGGTGTTATGTTGTCCTTGTGAGTAACGGACCTTCTGTATTAATCACGGATCTGGATGCGGAGGGAACTGTAGATAACCTCATCCGCAGGGGATTCAGAAATTTTAACCTGTACCGTGTATCCGAACAGAACATCCCGTCTGTACGGAAATTTATCGGTGACCGGGAATGGGATCTTATCGCCACGGAACTGAATAGTGAATGGCCGGTCAGAGTGATTGAACGGGACAACGCGAAATCATTTCAGACATTCCAGGTTTACGCTAATGGACATCCCTCAGCCGTGGTCAAGGATGGCAGGATCCTGAATATCTGAAAATATCTCCAGGCATTTGTGTGAATCAGCAAGCGTTGTTGCAGGAATTGGTGGTGGTTTCTCACTTCGTATCGAAATGACATGTCTGGTTGGTGTGACGTGAGTGCTGTGGGAGTCAGGGACTATTTTCCGGTATGTACCATGGAAAAGTTTTGAGTGATCACCGGCAGTGGTTTTCCGTGAATATCGAACAGGTTATTGAATGCCAGGGGAAGGCTTCTGTTTCCCAGGGGGTTGGGGCCGTCATTCAATTGCAGATGCAGATGTGCTTTTGTGGATACACCGGAATTCCCGATTTCAGCGAAAACCTGACCGGCTTCAATTGTGTCGCCACATTTCACTGTTACGCTTCCGGGATGAAGGTGGCTGTAAAAACTGAATGTCCCGTCGTCGTGTTTGATCTGAACGCCGTTGCCTTTGATGGCTGAGATAAACCCGTATTCACGGATTCGGGATTTTAGATCCGTACCCGTAATGGATTCCCCGGGAACATTATTGGGTACCCGGTTTTCCTGAAAGTTTACTTCACCACCGGCCATGGCACGGACCGGTTTTCGAAAACATACGAAATCCTCTGCTGTTCCCGTTTTCCCATCCATAATCGTGCCATTATCAGAGACCTGAAACAGATCAACAGCAAATTCCTGGGTGGCGCTCTGACGGTGGGACAGAGTGAAATCGAAATTCTTGGATACCTGCCAGACACCTTCTACCGGGAAATGGTACTGGTTCAGGGATGCCATGGCGTTCAGACGGATGCCGTTTCGTCCGATGAGATTTTGCCCGGAGTAAATCCGGAGAACGATTTTATCGGGGACATAACGTGATGTGAACCGGATGGGGAATCGACGAAGTATGGCCTGCTCACCGGGCTGAAGCATGGCGCCCTGAGCGAGGTTCTGGATTTTGGGTGCCAGATGAGTGCCCACCAACTGCTCACGTTCACTCATATCATACTCAGCGATGGCAGCATCCACTTCCAGGTGTGACGAAAGTGCTGTTAAGGGAAGCTCCCAACGCCACAAAGGGACACCATCCCGTGTGAGATCCACTACGGCACGGGTCATCCGCCGGGGCGAATCGTCATCATTCTCCAGTAGAATACTGTTAATGAAAAGATCAATGATGTTCTCGCCTGAAGCACCGGGCGCCACGAGAGGAATGATATAATCCGGCCATGTGAATTCAACTTTCATCTGAATCTTCCATTTCCTGCTCTTCCGCTTTCGGGTCTTCCGCTTTCGGGTCTTCTTTAAATGGCGCGGACTCTTCTGATTTGGGAGGTGATTCGTCGGGTCTGAGAATGAACGCATTGACGGCGCGTCGACCCCGTTCGTCTTCCTGAAGTTCGAAATCGATAATTGCCTGCTGATTCCTCAAAATTGAAAACCGTTCATTGGACAGTCGACCTTCTTCCAGATCATTTCCATGAATAAAAATTTCGCGATCGATATCATCGAGGTTCAGGGACCGGAAGATGGAGAGCCAACCGAAATATTTTTCCTCGTTGACCGCGGTTAGAATTCCCCGGTATCGGCCTTCCTGCACAGGGATGAGATCGGGAATCATAAAGCCGGAGATAAAATGGTCGGCGGTTTCCCGGAGTTCCCGGCTGCAATAGTGCAGTCCGATGACGTCCACCCGGCATCCCATGCCCTGGCATGCGGTGAGTAATCGGGTGAAATCACCGTCCCCGGAGAGCAGCACGATATAATCCAGGTTCTGGCCCTGGAGAAGTGCATCCACGGCCAGTTCGAGATCGGCATTGGCTTTGGTGACCAGCAGGCCGTCGGAATCCCGGTACCGTCGCACAGGTTTGAGAACCACCTTGTATCCGAACTGCCGTAAATTGGCCCGGAAAAGTTCTTTCTTGCGCCGGAATTCAATATCCATGGCTTCCCGCTCGTGATCCTGAGCAATATACAGGTTTGCACGTAAAATGTGGGCGCCCTGGGTTTTCACAAATTCCTTAAGTGTATCGTACCGCATACCCCAACCACCGGTTCGCATTACGTTTTCACCATCAATAAAAATACCTGCTTTTAACATCATGATCTCCTTAACAAATTCTCTTCCCGGAAATATTACATGAAAATAACGATACTCACCATACCTATTTATTGCCAACTCAACTGGTTCCTGATACAAAACCATGAGTGACCGGGAGCTGATATGGGTACCAAGTTAACCATAAAAGTGCAAACCCCATGCCGCGGTGAATGATGTGACTTGTCGGTTTGGAACAACTGTTTAAGGTTCACAGGAGATTGAATTGTTGAAAATGCGTATTTTGATCATAGGATGTATCTTGAGTGTGTTCACGATGTCTGCGGGTGCCTGGACGGAAACAAGTACCCGGGCCATCACAAACGACGCCAAAAAACTGATGCCTGTCAATCTTCAGAAGATCTTTCAGCGTCATAACCAGGATTTTATTTCGGGACACCGGCAAAAACCGCCAACGGGTAAAAGCCGTGAAGAACTCATCGCGATCATACTGAAAGAAGCCGATGCCGTTATAAATCTCATCAGTAAACAAAATGCATTCAGCGAAGCTTCCCGGCGGATGGGCAGGATTTCTCGGATAATCACGGTTCTTAATACGCCGCTGGATTCACACGTATTGTTGAAAAACGAGTTCTGGCGAACGGATTACGATATTTTCCTCCAGAAAAACCAGAAGGATTTCCGGGTAAGGTGGTATGGGATCCAATCCCGGCCCCGATCGATTGAGCAGCTTGAGACACTTCTGAGAAGCAGTGCGGAAAAAATGAAAAAAGTCGCGGGTATCCTCACAAAAACGCTGGAAAAAGAGGGAAAACCCATCAGTAGTTACGATGTCAGATCCGTGCCGTTCGGTGTGGGCTCCATCTCATATTCCAATGCGGTATCCAATATTGCCATGAGCTGGCTTTATATTTGGGATCGTTCCGGCGGGGTCCGTTCTGATGCGAAATCCGGCGCCAAAACCGCGGTTATTCCGGCCACAGTTTCGCAATAATATCCAGATCTTCTTCACGGGTAATTTTAATATTTCGCGTATCGCCGTCTACTACCGCCACGGGATATCCCGCATTCAAAACCAAAGATCCGTCATCCACGGCACGTGATACCCTCGATTTTACAGCCAGATCATGGGCTTCGCGGATAATGCGGTACTGAAACCCCTGAGGTGTCTGAACCCGGCCGCTGGTTTCGCGATCGGGATATTCCATCACCATCCCGTTTTCCACTGCGACGATGCTGTCGGAGTGCGGAATGACGGGAATGGCAGCACCGGCCGTCCGTGTGGCATTGAGAATCCTTCCGATGAGGTCAGGGATGATCAGCGGGCGGGCGGCATCGTGAATCAGCACCGGTGAATTCGGCAGACATTGAATATTGTCCACTCCGATCCGGGCGGATTCCTGCCGTTCAGCACCACCCTCAATTACCGTGATGGCGGTACCGGGAAATTTTGTGGTGAGCGATTCCATGCTGTCCCGGCAGAAACCTGTCCAGTCGCGGTGACAGACAATGACCAAACCGGTCAGACCCGGTACTGCCAGAAATGACCGGACCGTCCATGATATCACCGGCTGATCCATGACAGTTACAAACTGTTTGGGAATGGAACTGCCGAACCGGTTCCCGGTGCCACCCCCGACAATTACAGCGTACCAATTCCGCCGGTCCGTCATCGGGCGCCCTTTCCCATGAGCACCGCCGGAATGGTTTTTAACAGGATTTTAATATCCAGTCCCAGTGACCACGTGTCGATGTATTTCAGATCCATACGCATCCACTCCTCAAAATTCACGTCACTCCGGCCACTCACCTGCCAGATACACGTGATTCCCGGTTTCATGGACAACCGACGCCGCTGCCATGGCTGATATTCTATTACCTCCTCCGGGATGGGCGGGCGCGGTCCCACAAGACTCAAATGGCCGGACAGAACATTGAATAGCTGGGGTAACTCATCCAGACTGGTTTTACGGAGCCATTTCCCCACCCGGGTGATCCGAGGATCGTTGGCCGCCTTGAATACCGGCCCGTCCATCTCGTTGAGATCATCCACTTCCCGGCGCATGGTTTCCGCATCTTTCACCATGGATCGGAATTTCAGAAGTTGAAACCGGCGGCCGTTGAGACCCACCCGGGTCTGATGGAAAAGCACCGGTCCCCGGCTGTCCAACCGGATCAGAACGGCTATGGCAGCCATCACCGGACTGAAAATCACAATGGCGGCAAGTGCCCCGATATAATCCATGATCTGTTTCGCAAAAAGCGGCCACTCCCGGGCCGGCACCGTGGAAAACGTGATCAGGGGAATCTCTTCCAGATATCCGAAATTTATCCGGGCGACAGGCAGATTGAAAAAATCAGCGATGAGATGGGTCCGGATACCCAGACGCTCACACACCTGAAGTGATGCTTCCAGCCCGGCCAGTTCGTGGGTTTCCGGATGGAAGATTACATCATCAATCACGGTGCTGCGGCTGATCTCAACGATATCATCGAAATATCCCAGAACCGGCGCCGGCACGTTTTCCGAGGATACGCCTTCCCCGGGTTTCTGTAGAAAACCCACGATCTGAAGGTTCCAGTCCGGGTGTGCCATGATTTTTTCCGCTGTGGCCAGAGATCGTTCGTTAACACCGGAAAAAACAATGCGCCGGGCGGTCCGGGAGTATCCGGAATCCCTTGCAAAGAGCAGTTTCACCCCAAGATTGAAGCCCAGGGTCGCCAGATAATTAAACCCGATAAAAATCAGGAAAAGCGATCGACTGAAAGTTTTGGCTTTCAAGGCAAATATGGAGCCGGACAGAATAATGGATCCCCAGAAAATTGCCCGGGTACACCGCCATGCAATATCCCCCGGGGAAAGGTTCCGGATGGACCGGTCACGAAACTGGTAAGCAAACAGCACCAGCCACAGCGGCAGAGCGATCCAGATAAGCCAACTGAAATGACCGACCGGCGCCAGCCGTTTGTAATGACTGAACATGGGAAAAAGCCGCAGATGATACGCCGCCAGAAATGCCAGAGGCACCAACAGACCATCTGCCAGGATCAAACCAATCCATTTCAGGGACCGCCGTTTCGCTAACATTCAACCTCCAAAATGTCATCCACCGATATGTTTATTTCAGACATAATTCCTCTCTTCTCCAGCAGATTCCCTATATTATGCTGAAATTGACCGTAAGCTCAGTTTTTTTCTGAATAGGATTGACATTGGATGTGCTTTCGGCCGAAAGCACCTACGGGTTTGGTTCAGTTTAGATATGCTAATCAACCATCAGTACTTTTGGTCGCAACCAACCCCACTGATCACTGTGTTCTGACCGCTGACATGATTCCCGGGGCGGCGCTTCGCTTGCCCCGGGCTGATATGTATCGCCCCTTCAGGGCTGGATTGATGCCGTTAAATGCTGATCGGACTGGTTTTTGATTTTTTCGGTCTGGATCCCTTTTAATTAGATTTACCGATCCTCTCTAACCTTAGGCTGAAAAACCGACGAGTCGCAACCAACCCCACTGATCACTTCCCTCACTGACCACTGACGCACTGGCACACTGGCCACTGGCCACTGGCACACAAATCACTTCCCCAACGGTTTCACCAGATCCAGTACCGCCACACCGGTCGGCGGCATTCCCGATGAATCCGCATCCCGGAGATCTTCCCCGCTACATGGAAACCAGTGATTGCCTTCCCGGCGGAAAAACATTTCATCAGTCGTCTCGAAAGAATTGAAAAGTTTCCTTAACCGGTCTTGATCGTAGATACGGTGTTTGGGGGTGATCATGGCTCTGCCGAAGGGTACCGACACCAGCAGCCGTCCTCCGGGTCGAATCCACCCCTTCAACCGGTCCACCGCAGTGAAATCGGCGTCCTCCATGGTCACATCTCCGTAATCACCCAGACCGAAATGCTCGATGACCGACACCAGGAGGACCGCATCAAAAGTGCAATCCGGTTCCCAGTGGAAGAGATCTGCTTTATGGAACGTAAAATTGGGATGTTTAAAGGGGTATTCCCGGCCATCCAACCCGTGTACCGTAAACCCGAGACTGGCCAGTTGGATGGGCAGCCGGGAGGTGACACAGCCCACATCCAGCACCGTGCATGGCGAACCCAGCCACCGTAATATCTGAGGATTCTCTACAATTCGCTCGTTCACCCGCACCGTCCCGCCAAACCAGCGCCGCCGCATCTGTAATCCCGTACTGAGCCCCCGATTCAGCACTCTGAATAAAAAGCGTTTCACGGGATTCATGACCGGAAAATATGTCTCAAAAGCATCGTTCAGTTCATGGTTCATCTGGTTCAGTGACATGGTATTCCTCCGTTTTCAGGAAATTATTCCCACAGAGTTCGGTTTGTACCCGCTTCCATAATCCCAGGCAAAGCCCGCCGGCGTTTCCGTTTTGACTCCTGAACACACTAAGTCTAAACTACCAGAGTTATTCAGATCCCCGGCACTTCACCATTTCAGATCGGAGAGTGATCATCGACCCCAGTACCGAAAAAAGCAAGTTAAATTCCGTTGTGGATCTAACCCGACGCTATATCTGGAGCCGTCCCCTGGTGAGGGACACCGCCATGATCACGGTCTGGGGCACTCTGGGAAAGACCGTCGGTTTCTTTATCCCCTTTGTCATCGCCGCGCTGTATGGTCTGGACAGTCGCACTGATGCCCTCTTTTTCGCATACGGTCTCACCCTTTTCCTGGCCGCGATTTTCTCCCAGGTCATCGAATGCATCATCGTCCCGTACATCGCTGAATCCCGGTCCCGGGACATCGAAATCGAATCCTTCATCGGTCAGATCCTGATCCTTGGCGGCGCCGGTATGGCGATTCTCGTCACCGGTCTACTCCTCATCGCCCGGCCTGTCCTGACCCTGGTCACCAACTTCGATGAACCCACCCTTGATCTGGTTCAACTCCTCCTGATGGAAGTATCCCCGCTGGTTCTCTTCGCCACCTGGTCCAGTATCTTCGCCGGTACCCTCAACGCCTCAAAAAAATTCAATCTCCCGGCTGTGTCCCCCATTTTCCGAGCCATCGTCACGCTGATATTCATGTTTCTCTTCATGAAAACAATGGGTATTCACGCCATCGCCATCGGGTATGTTGCCGGCGAACTGGTCCGTCTGATCATTCTGGCCACCGCCGTAGCCCGGTACCGGATGTTCCGATGGTCATTTTCGCTGAAACTCGACCGCCGAATCCAGTCGTTTGCACAAACCGCTTCCTACCAGATGCTCAGCATGGTCCTTGTGGGATTCAACCCCATGATCGACAAAACAATGGTCTCCTGGCTGGGGGAGGGCGCCGTCTCGATTCTCCATTACGCCGACCGCCTCTACATGATCCCCGTGGTCTTCCTCACCGGCGGACTCGTCGTGGCCCTGCTCTCCCACTGGAGCATCCGCTATTACGAAACCGGACCGGATAAACTCAAAAGCGACCTGGAAAAAACCCTCAAATATATCTTACTTTTCACTGTTCCCATCACGATAATCCTCATTGCCATGCACAAACCCATCATCCACCTGGCCCTGGCCCGGGGCGCCTTCGCCGCAGACCGTATTCCCGACGTGGGCTGGACCTGGGTCTGTTATCTTCTGGGTTACATCCCCTATATGATCACTACTATCTACGTCCGGGGACTCCTGGTCTTCAAAGATACCCGATCACTGATGTTCGGCGCGATATACATGCTTTCCCTCAACATTATCCTCAACCTGGTCCTCATGCAGATATGGGACGTGAAGGGCATCGCCCTGGCCACGAGCATTATCTCGCTTTTCACCAGCTTTTATTTCAGGAGACGCTTTCACGTGCAGCTTGAACTTCAAAAGAACAGGGCGCGTAATGCTTAATTTTTTCTGTGGAGGGCCCGTGGCATGAAACGATTGTTGTTCGTGCTGCCGTCTCTCGAAACCGGCGGTTCGGAGCGCCTGTTTCTCCAACTGTTCCATGCCCTGAACAGGAGAAAATTTGCACCGGAGATCTGCGTGTTCCAGAAAAAGGGCGCACTGATTGCGGAACTCCCCGGAGACGTTCCGCTGCACGATCTGAACAAACGGTCCCGGTGGGATTTCTTCAGAATGCTCCGGGATTTCAATCGGCTGGTCCGGGAACGGCAGCCCGATATTATTTGCAGCCGGATCTGGTACAGCACCGCAGTGGCGTCTGTGTCCCGGCGCGTATTCGGATACCCGTCGGTCCTCATTGCCGCTGAGGATCACAACCATAAACGGGATCTTGCACCCGATGATCCGTTCCGGTGGGTCAAACGCCGGCTTATGGACCGGATTCACCGGGATGCGGATCGTGTGGTCTCATGCTCCCGGGGGGCTGCGGACGAGATCGCTGAAAGCTACAGTATACCGGATTCCCGGATGCGAGTGGCTTATCCGGCAGTGGATCTGACTGAAATTGAAGCGCAGACCACCGGTGTCTTGAAAAGTGAAAGACCGCTCATTGCCGGTTTTGGCCGACTGGTACCCCGGAAAGGGTTTGACGATCTGCTCCGAACCTTTCAGATGGTCCGGAACCAGGTTGATGCCGAGCTGGTCATCATCGGCGACGGTCCGGAACGCTCCCGGCTGGAATCCCTTGCCCGGGAGTTGCAAATTGACGGCGCCGTCCGATTCACCGGGTACCTTGACCGGCCGTTCGCGGAGATTGCACGGGCGTGGACGTTTGTTCTGCCGTCGCACTGGGAGGGGTTTGGCACCGTTGTCATCGAGGCCATGGCGTGCGGTACCACCGTCATCGCCACGGACTGCCCCCACGGTCCCGGTGAAATTATTCTGGACGGGAAAAACGGGCGCCTCATCCCCATGGGTGGCATCAATGCCATGACCGGAGCTATCCTCCAACAACTCCAGGATAATCAATCACGGGAAAGATTGAGCCGGAGTGCTCAGATCCGTGCTGCGGAGTTCAGTGTGGACCGCATGACCCGGACCTTCGAAGACATTTTCATGGAGTTTGACTCCGGCGGCGCGAACCAATGAAAATACTGCTGATTAACAAGTTCATCTATCCCCGGGGCGGAGCCGAGCTCAGTACCCTGGCTACCGGCCGCCTCCTGCGGGAAAAAGGGCACACCGTCTTTTTCTGGGGAATGGATCATCCCGAAAATCCACCCATGGAATCCCGGGAACTTCTCGTGAGTCACGTCGACTATCATGCGCAGTCGTCGCTCATGGCACGTGTCCGGGCGGCACGAAACCTCCTGTATTCCATGGAAGCTCGCAGAAAACTCAACCGGTTCCTCGACATTGTCCGGCCCGATATTGTCCATCTCAATAATTTTGCCCATCAACTGTCACCCTCCATCCTTCACAGCATCGCAAAACACCGGATCCCGGCAGTGATGACCATGCGGGATTTTAAGATGGTCTGTCCCGCATATCTGATGGTCGTGGACGGTGAGCCTTGCGAACGGTGCGCGAACCGGAAATTTTACCACTGCACCATCCACCGGTGCGTGCTGAACTCCCGGATAAAAAGCCTGTTAAACACGGTTGAGATGGTCCTGCATCATTCCATCATGAAGATTTATCGGCATATTCACACCTTTATTTCCCCGAGTCGATTCCTCGCAGAAAAAGTTCGGGAGATGGGGTTTCCTTACCGGGTTGAACACCTGTCCAATTTTTCGGAACTGGGCGATCGGGATCCCCATTACAATTTTACTGAAAATACGCTGGTCTATGCCGGAAGACTTTCGGTGGAAAAAGGATTGATGACACTCCTCACAGCGATGAAAGATCTGCCTGTAAACCTGAAAATTTTTGGGGAGGGCCCGCTGAAACCTCAGATTGAAGCCAGGCTGGTCCGGGAATCACTGGACAATGTGAAACTCCTGGGATACCGAAAGGGTGAGGATCTGTACCGGGAGATCGAATCCGCCATGGCCGTGGTTCTGGCATCGGAATGTTATGAGAATAATCCCCGTTCCATTATCGATGCTCTGGCTCTGGGAAAACCGGCTCTGGGCGCCCGGATCGGCGGTATTCCGGAATTGATTCGGGACGGGAGCACGGGCTATACTTTCCAGGCGGGTAACCCTGAGGATCTGGCGGATAAAGTCCGGAAACTTATGCAGGGAAGGGATCGGATTCCTGAAATGGGTCGGGCCGCCCGTGAATTTTTCCTGGAACGGTTCACGCCGGACCGCCATTATGAACGGCTGATGGAGATATACCAGACAGCTATACAGGCGTCAGGAGGGTGATGTGGAAGCCGCCGTTATTCTGACATACCGGTGCAACGCGAAATGCGCCATGTGTAATACCTGGAATTTTCCCACGAAACCGGAAGAGGAGTTTCCTCCCGGGCTCCTGGAAAAACTGCCGGATATGGATTTCTGCAATATCACCGGCGGCGAACCGTTTCTCAGAGACGATATCCGGGAAGTTGTTGAAATTCTCCGGAAAAAAGCGAAACGGATCGTTATCAGCACAAACGGCTATTTCACGGACCGCATCCTGGGACTGGCCCGACTCTATCCGGATCTGGGGTTTCGGATCAGCATTGAGGGGTTGCCGGAGGCTAACGATGCGCTCCGCGGACTGAAATCCGGGTTCGATCACGGGCTGCGATCACTGCTGGAACTGCAGCGGTTGGGGATCCGGGATATCGGGTTCGGCATTACTGTTTCCGACGGGAACGCCGACGATCTGTTGGAACTGTATCAACTGGCAAAATCCATGAACCTGGAGTTTGCTACTGCTGCTGTCCATAATTCCTTTTATTTTCACAAAAACGATAACCGGATCGCTGAAATCGACCGCGTAACCGGACGGTTCAGAGAACTCGTGGAGGATCTGCTTCGATCCCGGAAACCCAAGAACTGGTTCAGAGCCTATTTTAACCGCGGGTTGATCCATTACATCCTGGGCCATCCGCGGCTCCTGCCCTGTGAGGCGGGTTCCGAGAATTTCTTTCTGACACCTTCCGGTGAGATTCTTCCGTGCAACGGCTCAGACGAACCCATGGTCATGGGGAACCTTCATGAGCAGACCTGGGACGAAATCTGGAACAGTGATACCGTCCGGGAGATCCGGAACAGGGTGAAACACTGCCCCAAAAACTGCTGGATGATCGGAACCGCTGCACCGGTGATGAAAAAATATATCCGGCATCCCCTGGGCTGGGTGGTGAAAAATAAACTCCGCCAGACTTTTGGTTGGGATATCTGCATAAAATGACCACGGAACCTACCGGAAAACAGGCCGGCAAACCGCTGACCATTGCCGTAATTGGCACTCGGGGGTTTCCCGGTGTTCAGGGCGGTGTGGAAACCCACTGCATGGAGCTTTACACCCGGATCGCCGCTATGGGACACCACGTGACGGTATTTACCCGGACACCGTACATTCCTGCCCAACAGCGGCGATCTGAGTATGAGGACGTACGGCTGATCCATGTCTGGTGTCCCCGCCTGAAATCCATGGAAGCCATTGTTCATTCCTTTCGAAGCCTGTGGAAAGCATGGCGGATCAAACCGGATATTCTCCACATTCACGCCGTGGGTCCCGCACTGATTATGCCCTTTGCACGGTTGCTGGGATTGAGACCGGTCATGACTCATCATGGACCCGATTATAAACGGGCAAAATGGGGGAAAGTGGCGAAAATCGTGCTGAAACTCGGAGAACGCCTGGGTGTCGGATTCGCCTGGCGGATTATCACTATCGGGCCGGAAATTGCCGGACATATTCAGAAATTATATGGGCGAACACCGGTAATCATCCCCAACGGTGTGACCATACCGGAACCGCTCCCGCCGGGGGAGACACTTGAAAAATGGGATCTTGCACCCGGAAATTATGTGTTCACGGCTTGCCGGTTCGTTCCGGAAAAAGGCCTTACGGACCTGATCCGGGCATATGGGATGATGAAAAATCCGGGGTTCAAACTTGTCATCGCCGGAGATGCCGATCATGAAACCGAGTACAGCAGAGATGTGAAGACAATGGCTGCAGAAACCCCGGGTGTGGTGCTCACCGGATTCATTTCCGGTCAACCCCTGACGGAACTCTTCTCATCTGCCGGTTTGTTCGTCCTGCCGTCGTACTATGAGGGTCTGCCCATCTCTCTGCTGGAAGCCCTGAGTTACGGTCTGCCGGTCCTGGCCGGGGATATTCCAGCTTGCCGCCAGGTGGAACTGCCGGCACATCGGTTCATCCCCCCCGGCGATATCCCGGGCTGGTCCGCAGGATTGAAAACCGCAATGGATGAAGGGATCACCCATGAGGAGAAAGACGTGCAGCTTAACATGATCCGAACAAAGTATTCCTGGGACCGGATCGCTTATGAGACTGTTGAGGTCTATTTTTCATAGCCCTTCAGCAAACCTGTCATCTCGATACGAAGTGAGAGATCTGGTCCCTTCGGATCTACTGTTTGGTGGAGCATCAGGGAAGTGAATGAGGGGTGCCAGCGGAAAAAATTCTGATCCACTTCCTCCCACTTCCGGGTTTGTAAGCATTTGGAAGGCCGATCCGAGCACTATTGTTTCATTATGCAGGTTTGCCGGCCTTTAAACGCAACAAACCCGTTTCTCCCTCCGAGAAAACCCTGAGTTGGTCACTTCTGCGATGATTTGTGGTTTTCTGTTCTGAGGCGTCAGCAGCGTCTACCATATACTTCGAAACCCAACGGTGAAATGAGATCCTTCTCAAAAACAAGCACATTAGATAGTCTGCTTGGTTTTGGATTTTTAATCGGAGTGCGAAATGGTGTGATTTGGGCGATTGGCTTGCCCCCCGGAGCTGCCACATTTCATCACCGGCAAAACCCCACTGATCACCGTCTTTTCCCCGGTTTGATTCCGCTTTCGTGAGGATGCCCATCCGCTTCCGCACTGCGTGCTATAGCGGAACAAGCAAGAGACATCCCTACGGGTCACACAATCACTCGATCCCCCCAACCCCCACCAGAGCTGCCGAATCCGGTTGCCAGGGTTTTCCGGTGAAATCCCCAAGACATTCCACTGAGCCGAATCCGGCGTCTGCCATGGCTTCTGTGAGCATATCCCGGGTGATGGGGATAAGCGGTGTTGTCCGGGAAACGGTCTTTCCTGTGGATTTTTCCGTGAGGGTCATGGAGAACAGGATCTGGTCCGGGAGGTTTTCGTATGAGTATGCCCGGGTAAACCGGACACCCGGGGTTTCGATAACCGGAAAAGCATTCTCCCGGTGAGACAGAAACCGGTTGAAATTGACGAGTTGGACGATGAGCGAACCGCCGGGAGTCAGCACTGTGCGGCATTCCCTGAGAAATGTCCGGACTTCTGCAATATCCGGCAGATGGGCCAGGGTGTTGCCCAGGCAAATCACAACGTCAAAGGAGCCGGGCTCCGTCTGGCCGGCCAGTGCGGCCATGTCGGATTCCACCCAGGTGACATCCACGTTTTCACTCCCGGACAATGCCCGGGCATCCCGGATCATCACCGGGTTCATATCCAGCCCGGTGACCCGGTGGCCGTGTGTGGCCAGGACCACCGCAAGTTCACCCGTGGCGCACCCGATGTCCAGCACCCGGCACGGTGATTTCCCCACCTGATCAAGAATAAACCGCTCTTTACCCGGTTTTAAAGGGAAAATTTCGTGGTAATATCGGCTTAACACAGCATAGAAATTAATACTCATAACGGGCCTCCCATATCCAATAATACCCCAATAATAATTCAATAACCATTGACGTGATCCCGCCTGCATGGATGTGATCCTGCCTGCATGGATGTGATCCCGCCTGCATGGATGTGATCCCGCCTGCATGGATGTGATCCCGTCTGTACGGGTGTGATCCCGTCTGTACGGGTTTTCGGCCGAAAACCCCTGCCAGGCCATTCCCCCCTGCCAGGCCATTCCCCC
>SWBY01010041.1_pt1 | contig 14958 bp, 11 predicted proteins | sample 4693071 | NCBI WGS metagenome assembly SWBY01 (sample SAMN10267273, study PRJNA491770) | bioreactor metagenome | isolation source: DHS bioreactor inoculated with marine methane seep sediment | place: Japan: Omine Ridge, Nankai Trough | collected 2006-05-06 | reverse complement strand
CTGGGCCGCTGGCGGGAAGACGGCAGCATCGAATTCCTGGGCCGCAATGATTTTCAGGTCAAGATCCGCGGCTTCCGCATCGAACTGGGCGAGATCGAGGCCCGGCTGGCCGAACATCCGCAGGTCCGGGAAACGGCCGTGCTGGCCCGCGAGGACGGGCCCGGCGGCAAGCGGCTGGTGGCCTACTACACCAGCGATGCCGACGTGACCGTGGACAGTCTGCGCGCGCATCTGGCCGAGACGCTGCCCGAGTACATGGTCCCTGTCGCCTTCGTGCATCTGGAGGCGCTGCCGCTGACCGCCAACGGCAAGCTGGACCGCAAGGCGTTATGCGCGACGGGCTTCATGCCGAATGCCTATCCGGACTTTGTACCGCCGCGATCAACCGATGAAGCGAAAATTGCCGCGGTTTGGCGCCGGTTATTCCAGGTCGACTCTGTCAGTGTGACGGCTAATTTCTTCGAGATGGGCGGACACTCTTTATCGGCGGTTCAATTGTTGAGCCTGTTGAAGCAGGAAGGCATCGAGATCTCCATAGCGTTGTTATTTGAAAAGCCGACTATCGAATCGCTGGCCTGGGCGATTCGTGAAGACACCCGAATAACGGAAGCACACGCAATACCGCTGAGGAAAACCGGCAATCAGCCCCCGCTGTTTTTGGTTCACGAGGTCACGGGCGAAATGCTCTATGGTCCTAATCTCGTGCAATATATCGATAGTGACATACCGGTTTACGGTTTGGCGGGACAACCGCTAAGCGAAGTGCCTTACCGCAGCATGCAAGCAATGGCCGCCCGATTAGTGCGGATGATACGCGCAGTACAGCCGCATGGGCCTTACCGCCTCGCCGGCTGGTCGCTCGGCGGGACGATTGCTTATGAAGCCGCCGCGCAACTGATTGGCGAGGATGAGACGGTAGAGTTTCTGGGGTTGCTGGATTCATACTATAACTGCGCGAATGCAAAAGACATCGTGACGAACGTCGATGACACGGCCTTATTGCTGGATTTCATGTTGGCAGAAGATATGCCTCCGGCGATGGCCGATGAAATTACATCGGCAGCTTCTTCAATGGACTTTGCGGAATTGGTGAGCAAATTCCAGGCCTTGTCTATGCTGCCGGCTCATCTGACTGTCGATGAATTTCGGAAGTTTTTGCTTCGCTGGCACAGCCATAGAATAGCCGATGCGCAATACTGCGCCCGCAAGTTGCCGATCCCGATCCATTTATATGCCACCAGCGAACATGCCGGAGAAAGTCTCTTCCGGAATTGGGACTCGGTATTGCCGGAACAGCAAATACGGCTGATACCGGTGACGGGCTCGCATCAAACCATGATGGAACTTCCTCATATTGAATCGCTGGGGGCGGCGCTTTCCACCTCAATCCGGGAGGCTAGCGCCGCAGAGCCGACTGATTGCGACGTCGACTATGATCCGCTAGTGGCGCTTCAGTCCGGCAGTTTCGCCAGCACGCCTTTGTTCTGCGTGCCGGGTGCGGGGGGCAGTGTGAGCGCGTTCACCGACTTGACCTTGGCGCTGGGATCTTCAAGGCCGGTTTATGGATTCCAGCCGCGCGGACTGGACGGCGAAACTGTGCCGCATGCGGCCGTACCCGCCGCTGCCAAAGCCTACCTGCGGGCGATCCAGTCGTTATATCCGGAAGGGCCGTTGCATCTGATCGGCCATTCCTTTGGCGGATGGGTCGTTTTCGAAATGGCGCTGCAACTGGCCGGGAGCGGGCGTCGTGTAGCCTCTCTGACCCTGGTCGATACTGAAGCTCCGCATGAGTCGGACAGCATGATGCGGGAATATACGGAATCCGAAGTGCTGATGAAATTGGTCGAGATCTATGAGCAATCGAGCGGTGCTTCTCTGGAAATACAATCGGCCGATCTGGACGGGCTTGAAGGCGATGCGCAGCTGAAACTGCTGCATCAACGGCTGGTAGGCGTCGGACTGATGCCTAAACAATCCCAACCCGAAATGCTGCTCGGCACATTCCGTACATTCGGCACGGCATTAAGAACCCGCTATTGTCCGGAACATCACTATGCCGGACCACTGCGGCTGGTGTTGGCCAACACTGATCAATCTGACCAGGAAGCCGTTGTCGCAAAATGGCGGTATTGGGTTAACGATCTCAACTATTGGCAAAGCGAAGGAAATCATATGACTGTTATCAAGCAGCCTTATGTCAATGCCCTGGTGGATTGGCTGGAATTGGGGAAGCATAAATGATTGAGGCGCCGAGCCGGATATCCCCGCCCGCAGCGAACCGGCTTGGCCGCTCAAACACGCTTTATGTCGGGCCGGGTTCGGGCAAAGGACACTATTTATTTCGGTTTTTTAACCCTAAATTAACAAATCACATCCTATGAACACGGCAAAAGAATTGGAAAAAGAGACCTATCAAAGTACAAGTTTGACGGTATTGGGGAGGCCATTCTATCTGCTCTGGTGCGGCGAGACTGTCGCGTTGATCGGTACCTCGCTGATGGAGTTCGCATTAGGCGTATGGGTATATCAAAAAACCGGCTCGGCCCTGGATTTTTCCGGCGTGTTGGTGGCGGCTATTTTACCGGCCGTGCTTGTCATGCCGATTGCCGGCAGCATCGCTGACCGCTTCGATCGGCGCTATGTGATGGTTGTGGCCGATCTGACTGCTGTCGTTTTATTACTGACGCTGGCATGGTTTCTTTGGCGCAATAGCCTTGAGGTCGAGCATCTTTATGCCTTTAATATCGCGGTGTCACTGATCGGGGCATTCAGGACGCCCGCCTATACGGCTTCTGTCAGCAAGCTTCTACCCAAGGAAAAATATACGCAGGCCAGCGGCTTGATGGGAGTGAGCACCAATATGTTAACTATGTTTGCGCCGTTGGTCGCGGGCAGCCTGATGGCTCAGATAGGGCTGCAGGGCATAGTCTTTATCGACATCATTGCATTTACTACGGGCTCTATATTGATTTTAAACGCTTTTTTTTACGCCAGCAGAGTCAGCCGCAACATCAACAACATCAGGGCCGATCATACCGGAACGACAAGCGGCAGCGTCACCCTGGCGCTGGCGTATTTCAAGAAAGAGCCAATGATGCGATGGTTGCTGGTATACACCGTTCTTCAGCAAGGTCTGGTGACTCTCGCGTCGACGATGATCATGCCTCTGGTGCTTTCCCATTACTCCGAAGACGACTTGGGTATCATTCTCACGGTCGGCGGCGTGGGAGGCTTGATTGGCTCAATCATACTGGCGGCGATGGGAGAACTTAAGCGCTTGATGCTTTGGGCCCTGGCGGCTGATGTGGTACTGGCTATTTGCATATTGCTGGTTGGCGTCAATACCTCATTCAAACTTTACTGTGCGTCGGTGTTTACCGCCTTATTGGTGGCAGGCTTCGCTCAAGGCTGCAATCACTCGCTGTGGATGAGAAAAATTCCGAATGAGTATCAGGGCAGAATCTTTTCGATTATCAATGTCGCCGCTTTGCTGACTATAAGCATTGTCACCATGGCGGGTGGGTTTTCCGCCGAACAGATTCTTGAACCCGCTCTTTCTGAAGGCGGTGTGCTGGAACAGACGTTGGGCCCTTGGATTGGCACAGGAAAAGGGCGTGGCATTGGACTGATGTTCGTTATCAGCGGCTTTATAGGGGTACTTATTTCACTGGTCGGATTTTTAACAAGACTGCGCCGGTTGGATTTGGTCGTGCCGGATGCGCCTGGCGCAAATGAGCGCTAAACGCTTGAAAAAAATCATTAATGTCGGGGCTTCTCGGCAGAAAATGCAATCAAAAACTAAATTAAGGAGAAACAGCATGCCATACGATCATCTTAAACTCCTGGAGTCAAATGCGAGAACTTACGCCAGATTCTTTAACAGAGTATTTTCAACGGGTCATGGGATTCGTGTTCGGGATTCCCAGGGAAACGAGTACATAGATTGTCTGGCTGTTGCCGGGGCTTTGCCGCTGGGACATAATCATCCTGAAATTAAACAGGCGGTTGTTGAGTATATTTCATCGGATGGCATTCAACAGGCACTTGATTTTTCCACCCCGGCCAAGATTCAATTTGTCAATGATCTATTCTCGCGGCTGCCACCGAAGTTGCGCGACGAAGGACGGATACAGTTCTGTGGGCCGACCGGATCTGACGCGGTCGAGGCCGCACTCAAACTGGCGAAATTTTATACTAAACGACAGGGTGTCATAGCGTTTCACGGCAGCTATCATGGCATGACTTCAGGTGCTCTCGGCCTCATGGGTAATTTACACCCTAAAACCGGTGTGGGCCTGACCACGGGCGATGTGCAATTCGCACCTTTCCCTTACCGCTTCCGGTGCCCATTCGGAACCAATGGCACTCAAACCGACCAACTGTCGATCAATTACCTGCGCACGCTTTTATCGGATCCTGAAAGCGGGGTGCCGAAGCCGGCCGCCATCATCGTCGAAGTTGTGCAGGGTGAGGGCGGCGCGATACCCGCTTCCATTTACTGGTTGCAAGCACTGAGAAAATTGACGCTTGAATTCGATGTGCCTCTGATCATCGACGAGGTTCAGACAGGACTTGGACGGACCGGCACCCTATTTGCCATTGAGCGCGCCGGTATAACGCCGGATATACTTGTTTTATCCAAGGCCATCGGCGGCGGTTACCCGCTGTCAGTCGTGGTGTACGATAAACGACTGGATGTCTGGACGCCCGGCATGCATGCGGGCACGTTCAGAGGTAACCAGTTGGCAATGGTCGCCGGAAGTACCGCGATGCGAGTGATCGATAGAGATGGACTTGTTGACAATGCTAATAAGATTGGCGATATTTTGAAAAAAGGCCTGATCGAAATCGCGCAGCACTATCCGGTTCTGGGCGATGTGCGCGGGCTTGGGTTGATGATCGGCATTGAAGTTGTGAGACCGGGCGCCGACGACCGTCCGGGGGATCCCGACGGGGAACTCGCCAGGGTGATAAAGCGTAATTGTTTTAATAACGGGCTGATCATTGAAACCGGGGGGCGCAATGGTTGTGTGCTTCGTTTTCTGCCGCCTCTCATCGCGACCGAGGCCGACGCCGGTGAAATACTGGATCGTTTTGAGCAGGCAGTTGAGAGCGCGGAGGTAGGGGTACTCCATGCTGGGTAAACATCCTGAACGTGCTAAGTCTCTCCAAGAGACGCAAACTGAACCATTGAAAAAACAGCACTTGGCTATCGATGCATTGGAAGGGGTTTTTGAGAAACCAATGATAGATGTAAAGACTCTCACGAAAGCCTATAATCTTGGATCAATGAAAGTTCCAGTATTGAAGGGGATCGACCTGTCTGTCAAAGTGGGGGAGTTTGTATCGATCATGGGGCCATCGGGCTCGGGCAAATCGACTTTGCTTAATGTGCTGGGAATTCTGGATCGTTACGACGACGGCGAGTACATTTTGAACGGGACTTTGATAAAGCCGCTTTCTGAAACGGAGGCTGCCCGGCATCGCAATCAATTAATCGGCTTCGTATTCCAGTCGTTCAATCTGTTGCCTTTCAAGAGTGCTCTCGAAAACGTGGCCATGCCGCTTTATTACCGAAAGGTTCCTCGCAAGCAACGAGAGGCGAGGGCGCGGAAGCTGTTAGAGCGTATGGGGATGGACCATCGCATGGATCACATGCCTTCGGAGTTGTCTGGCGGGCAGCGGCAGCGGGTAGCCATCGCACGCGCATTGGTTACCGATCCGCCTCTGATTCTAGCGGACGAACCAACCGGCAATCTAGACACTAAAACTTCAGAGGAAGTGATGGAATTGTTCACCGAAATAAACCATGAAGGCAAGACCCTTGTCGTCATCACGCATGATGAAGAAATCGCTGCACGAACTCGTCGCGTTATCCATTTGCAGGATGGGCAAATCAGAAACTTCTAACCACGGGCCATACAACTCATGTTTGATATTGAACGCTGGACCGAGCTAGGCCAATCCCTTAGCAAGCACAAATTGCGCACAGGCTTGACTGCTTTTGGAGTCAGCTGGGGCATTTTTATGCTGGTTCTACTGTTAGGAATGGGGAAAGGGCTGGAGCGCGGCACAATGGCGCTATTCCAGGACACGGCGTTAAATAGCGTATGGATCAATGGCGGTAAAACCTCCCTGTCATATAAAGGTTTAACCCCGGGCCGTACAGTGAGCCTGGAGATTGATGACGTTGTCTGGCTCGGAAACTTACCAGGGGTGGAGTCCGTCGGACCTACCAAATTATTGGATAAAGGCTATGTTATGAGATATGGAAAAAATACCGGTGCATTCCAAATAAATGGCATTAGCGCCGTCAATGCCGACATTCAAAAATTATCTTTGCTGAGCGGTCGGCAGATTAATCAATTGGATGAGCGTGAATCACGTAAAGTCGCCATAATCGGCGCCAGGGTTAATGATGTGCTGATGAAAAACCAACTCAATCCGGTAGGAAAAACGATTTTCGTGGGCGAAACACCGTTCACTGTTATTGGGGTCTACAATAAAGCGTTGGGGGAACAGTCGCCCAATCGCGTCTATATTCCATACGCCACGTTGAGACAAGTGTTTGACCCTGCACCGACAGTCAATATGATTGCCTTGACTGTATCATCGGGTTATAGGTGGACGGATATCAAGCCGGACGCCATTCGACTTTTATCCCGACGGCATCGTTTTGACCCGAATGATTCCTCCGCACTGGAAATCTACGATATCAGTGATGAAGTAAAAAAAGTGGAGTCGCTAATGAGCGGTATCAGGCTATTCATGATTATTGTTGGAACCGGTACATTGATGGCGGGCTGCGTCGGGGTCAGCAATACGATGCTGGTTACGGTCAAGGAGCGCACGCGTGAATTCGGTATTCGCAAAGCCATCGGCGCTTCCTCGGCCGACATACTTTTCATGGTATTGCACGAGACACTGGTTATCACTCTAGCCGCAGGCTATGTGGGATTAGTTGCCGGGGTAGGGCTTATCGAGTTGATTAGCCGGGCCGGCATCGAATCAGATTACTTTCGCGATCCTCAAGTCGATCTCTCCGTCGCGGTCTCGGCACTTGGGGTTTTAGTGCTTGCAGGCCTTATCGCAGGCTATCTGCCGGCTCGTCAGGCGGTTCGTGTATCGCCTATTGAGGCGCTCAGACATGAATAATTTTCGTCGAATTGCGGTTCGTACCGGTTGGATTTTGGTGGTCTTTGCCATCGTGTTTGGCAGTGGTTTCTGGCTGTTTTTTTCAGCCGGCGCTAGCGTGCCTTCCGTGCGGACAGAAAAACCATCTCGCATGACCATTGAACAATATACCATCGCCACCGGGCAGATTGTTCCCAATCGGCGAGTCAAGATCAAATCTCAAGCAAACGGTGTGCTCGAAGAAGTTCTTGTTAAGCAAGGGCAATGGGTGAAGCGTGGGGATTTGCTTGCCCGCATACGACTGCGTGCTGACCCGGTGGAAGTCAGCGCGGTTCAGTCGCAAATCAAAAAAGCCCGCCTTGAGCACCAGCGGGCGGCTGCCGAACTGGAACGGCGCAGTCATCTTCACGACCAAAATCTGATTTCCGACGCGGCGTATCAGGACGACAAGTTGAAATACGATGTCACAAAGGCGACCTTGGAACAGGCCGAACGCGAATTGGAGCTGCGCCTCAAAGGCGCTTCACATCAATTCAAAACCACCTCGACCCTGATTACCGCGACCATGGACGGCATGGTGCTGGATCAGCCAGTGGAAATTGGTGATTTCATCATTAAAGCCAATGATCTATCCGAAGGCACGACGGTTTTTTCCATTGCCGACATGCATAGTTTGATTTTCAAGGGCGAAGTGGAAGAGGCGGACACCGGGCGTCTGCAAGAGGGCATGCCCATTACCCTGAGTGTCGGCGCGCTTCCGGATGAACATTTTGATGCCACACTGGATTTTATAGCGGCAGAAGCCAGAAAAACCGATCAAGGTCGGAAAGTATTTGAAATCCGCGCAGCCATTCGGCCCAAACTGGGCGTGTTTCTCAGGGCCGGCTATAGCGCTACAGCTAAAATCGTATTTTCCCGGCATGAACAAGTCATGACAATTCCCGAGGGAAGCCTGATATTTCGTGGGGATGAGCCCTATGCCAAAGTCGAGTTACCGACTGGCGAGATCGTCGAGAAGAAGCTTGTCACCGGTCTCTCCAACGGGCTTAATATTGAGGTGATTTCAGGTCTTGAAGAGCAAGACAGCGTCGTGTCATCACGAGCGGTGGAAAAGTCGTTATGATGCCGTAGAAGATAGATTCCCGCTTAATGCCGCCCATTTTTCGCTTTGGAGGCTCGGTTTTGCTGGAATGGACTTCTTGTTTGATATTGGCTGCCGAGTCGCTGTCCAGTGATCTGCTGGATATATGTTACAAGACAACAGAGGAAGAATAACAACTGATGAAGGGAAAGTTATGATACCGCAAAAGAGTGTTTCTCGCTTAATGTCGTCCATTTTTCGCTTTGGAGGCTTGGTTTTGCTGATTTTGCTGGAAGGGACTTCAGGACCGGTACTGGCGGCCGAGCCGCTGTCCAGTAATCTGCTGGACATCTATCGCAAGGCAATAGAGGAAGACCCGCAATTGATGAAAGGAAAGGCAACCCGCGAAGTTAATGAAGAACTGCAAAATCAGGCAATGGCCCAGGCCTGGCTGCCTAAAGTAGATCTTTCCGCCAATATCACCGGCAATCTTCAGAACATCAACTTAAAGGATCCGCAGGCAATCGGCGTCGGCGGACAGGATGAGTTTATCAGCGATGGTTACGACATCACCCTTACTCAGCCGGTATTTCACTATGACAGGCTGATAGCCCTGGATCAGGCTGGTCAACGAGTGGAACAGTCCGAAATGGAGTTGAATGCTATCCATCAGGATTTGGTTTTACGAGTAGCAGAGCGATATTTTGGCTTATTGAGCGCGCTGGACAACCTGCGGTATTCCCAGGCTCAGAAGGACAGTCTGGCCCGGCAGCGCGAACAGATGCAGCAGCGTTTCAAGTATGGCGAAATTGCCATCATCGATGTGTCAGAAGCCGAAGCGGGTTATGATCGTGCCGTCGCCGATGAAATCGAAGCTCAACAACAGCTGAATGACGCCCAAGCGGCATTAAGGGAGATTACCGGCGAATACTATGACAGTCTCTCAGCGCTTGCTCAGGATATTCCTTTGATCAAACCAGAGCCTTTGAATGAAAAGAACTGGACTGATCAGGCGTTGGTACAGAATCCACGCATTATAGCGGCCACCATAGCCTCTAGAATCGCCAGTAATGAGATTAATCGGCTTGACTCGGAGCATCTGCCCAGTCTCGATCTCAAGGCAAACAATGGCTGGATGGAAACCGGCGGCCAGTTTGGCAATGCCGATATCTTTTATAACAGCATCGGGTTGGAGATGAATATGTCGTTATACGAAGGCGGCCAGGTTACTTCCCGATCACGGGAGGCGGTGCACCGGCATGAAGAGGCCTTGGCGACACTGAAGCAAGAACAGCGCAGCGCGGAAAGGCAATCCCGCGACGCCTTTTATGGTGTAGTAACCGGCGTCAGTCGTGTGCAGGCATTACGGAAAACGCTTAAGTCGCAAGAATTGTCGTTGAAAGAGATTGAGTCCGGTATTCAAGTCGGGAGTCGCACTGCCCTTGATCTTGTTGTGGCGACGCGCGATTGGTACCGGGCTCAGCGGGACTACGCCAAAGCCAGATATGACTATTTGCTGAACACCCTGCGGCTCAAGCGCTCCGCTGGTATTCTCGAGTATGAAGATTTGGCGAAGATCAACACATTCATGACTGGCTCTGCCTCGGCAGTTCATCCTTGACCATTGTTGAGTTAGTTTCTTTTGTCAAGCATGGTTCAGCTAGAGTAGTTATCTTATGACTGGAAACATCACTTGAATCTTTGTCGTAATTGAGTTTAGCCGCTTTGCGTAACAAAGAGCCCGTATGCTGGCAATAAAGGAATGCAGCCGGTGCAGCTCCCGACACCAGCCTTGGCCTCATGTCTGCGTAAGCTTCTTTCTGAATAACTGACATTACGCACGGACAAATGGTTATGCCGTCCGCCGCGCCGGGCAGGGACATTGTTCACTCTGGCCTTTCAAAGCCGTCCGTTCAGAATTGGGCATTGAAAAATGACCTGATTTTCAATACGGGTTACCGTAATGCTAGGAGCGATGCCTTTATGCCCTTTAGGGTATACACATCGCGACTAGCCGGATGTTATTTTTAGCCGAATTCTCAGGTGCCTGAATCAATTGTCTTCGTAACATTCAGTTACTTTAATTACCACCTTGAAAAGGAACATGAAAGCTCAAGCCATTGAGTCTTTGGTAAATTACTGCTGCGTAAACGAAGCATCATCAAAATCTCAATGACTAGTAGTCAGTCAATTTAATTATGGCGGTTAAATTGTAGGTGCGAATTTATTCGCACTATTCGCACGCCATGAATACGCTGCAAATTTTACTCGTCAGAACAAAGCTGACTGAGTACTAGCCCAAGAATATTGTCGATCTCGAGCATTCGCGGCATCGCTCACTGACCAATTATATGTCCAATACCATCGCGAGTTTAGGAACGGGAATTATAAAACTCACGTTCCTTAGTCGTTTATTCCTAATCAGGATAAATGGTCGGCTCTTCAATTAAGTGCGGCTGATTTACTACCTCTTTTACAGAATACTTAAACCGAACTACAGCTTTTAATGAACAAGCTTTATGGCTTCTATATAAGAGATAGATGATAAAATTGTCAAAAAGTATGGGGTAATATTGTTTTATAATTATTGGTTTTACGGGTGTCGATGAAATTTCAATATCGTAAAAACAAAGATGTGATTAAAGCCTGAAGTCCTCTGGCTCCGGAAATAAAAATTGAAAACGCTTAATGCTATATCTTAATAAACAATGAAAAAAATAATAAATAAAAGTTTTCTTACTAATCTGATTGCTGTTGCGGTTATTATCACTGGCTATGTCTGCCCCGTACAGCAGGAACTGATGAAAGCAATTGGTTATTTTGCGTTGTCGGGAGCAATAACTAACTGGCTGGCTGTTTATATGCTATTTGAGAAAGTTCCTTTTTTATATGGTTCAGGCGTGATACCGAATCGCTTTGAAGAGTTTAAGGGGTCGATCAAAAAACTCATGATGCAGCAGTTCTTTACTATCGACAATGTAGAGCATTTTATTGAGGCTGAGGAACAGCAGGGAGGCAAAGTGCTGAATCTGGAGCCGTTATTGAATGCGGTCGATTATGACAAAGTGTATGAGGGATTGGTCGCATCGATCATGGGGTCTTCCTTTGGCGGCATGTTAATGATGATGGGCGGTCCGGAAGCGTTAACACCCTTAAAGTCCCCATTTACTGAAAAAATGAAACTCACGTTGGCCGAAACGGTTGAATCAGAAAGTTTTAAAGCAGCGCTGCAGCAAGGTTTGAATGCGCATAAAATCGGTGAGGACATTGTCGGTAAAATTGAAACAGTGATCGATAAGCGGTTGAGTGAGCTAACGCCTCAATTAGTTAAGGAGATGGTTCAAGCGATAATTCGCGAGCACTTGGGGTGGCTGGTTGTTTGGGGCGGTATTTTCGGCGGTTTGCTGGGTGCCATATTCAGTTTTGCCTAATGGAACCGATCGAATTAGCGTTTGAAGAACTGGGTAATTCGGATGCTTGTCCGCTAATTATCTTGCATGGTTTTTTCGCTTCCTCGCGTAATTGGCGTCAGGTGGCGGAGAGGCTTTCGGCTGGATTTCATGTTTATGTGCCGGATATGCGCAATCATGGCTCATCGCCTCATGTATCAGTGATGGATTATCCTTCCATGGCGGCGGATCTTAAGCTGTTTCTCGATCAGAGGGGAATAAAGGCGGCCCACTTTTTGGGGCATAGCATGGGTGGCAAGGTTGCCATGTGGTTCGCGCTTAATTATCCCGAGTATGTGGATAAGCTGATTGTCGTCGACATTGCCCCGGTGAGTTATAAACACAGTTTTGACCATCTCATTCAGGCATTGAAGGCCTTGCCGCTTAGTGAAATCAGCAATCGCAAACAAGCTGAAGCCGAACTTGCCGCTGAAATACCGGAACTAGGTTATCGCCAGTTTTTATTGCAAAATCTTGTTCTGAGTCATGGTGAATATCGCTGGCGAATCGATCTGGATATTTTTTACCGGATGGCGCCGAATATCATCGCCTTTCCTGAGACGGAGCAGTTAGAGCCTTTTACCGGAAGCGCGCTATTTATCGCCGGTGCAGACTCGGATTATGTCAAACTTGATGATATTACTGTATTATTCCCCGAAGCTGATCTCAGCATCATTGATAATGCCGGCCATTGGCTGCATGTGCAGCAGCCGGATATATTTATAGAGCGGGTTGAGAGCTTCTTATTGGATTAAAGCAAGAGACTGCTCGACGGCATAACAGCAAAATAGGGCTCTGACTGGATGATTTTTACTATTTTATCTTTTTCAGTAACTGTGTTCTTTTAACGTTTTTCCCCAATCTTTATATGGCCGGCCAGTGCATGAGAAGCAGTAAACTAAAAGTGGGGCGTGTCCGGCTTTGCCCGCATCAGATCAATAATGAAGAGGTGCTTGATATTACATTTTTGGCCACTTTGGCACGAGCTATAAAAAATTCTTAAACTGAGACGAAAATTTGCTGTCTGTGTTGTAGCGGATAAATTTTTTTATGAATATGCGGTACGCCGCACGGCTAAAAATAATAAATCCCAGTGTGTTTTTGTGCCGTGGTATTAGCCATGAAACGATTTGTAAAGCTTGATGTCAGCAAAATTGCGGATGATATGCATAAAATTAAAGCTCGTAGGAATTTGACAGGAAGCACGGATAAAAATGGTTTGCACAAATCGACAATATTATTGTCGAAGTTGGTTGATGCGGTTGGCTGTTTTGAAAGTCAGGCATGATTAAAAAAAACGGTAATCAGGCGACGGTGCTCAAAAGAGCGGTGAAATTATAGATATTGTCTGGAAAGTCAATGTGTATCGGCTACAAATTTACCGATAAAAAATTATGCGGAAAAAGTCGGCCTAGGCGTTGATTATTTGCCGCACGGATACAACATAGGCGGGCGGGAGTCGAACCGGTCGGGTGAGTTTTTTTAATGATGATGCAAAGCTATCGCCATTTTTATACATGAGAAAGTAGGAATATATGAAAATTCAATCTGAATGGCGTTAAAATATTCATAATCAATCTTTTTTAGGTTATTCGATAAGTCTTGATCATGACTTGTAATCGCAACTATCTTAAGCAGCTTTTTTATAAAAAATAATAAGGAGAAACCGGATGTCAAAAGGTCAGAATTTGCAGGATAATTTTCTAAATACCCTTAGAAAAGAACATACGCCTGTTTCAATTTTCCTTGTTAATGGGATTAAATTACAAGGGAAGGTGGATTCATTTGATCAATATGTGATTATGCTCAAGAATACAGTCAGTCAAATGGTATACAAGCATGCCATTTCAACGATTGTGCCGAGTAAAGCTGTAAAGCTGACACGTGAAAACGAATCCAACGAAGAATAATTTTTTATTGTGAGTAAATCTTGTTACTGAAAAACGTTAAAACACAGAAAAATAATAGCCTTTTTATCAGCAGAGTAATGGAGTGCTTAATTGTTTGAGCGTCCCGACTCAGGTGAGCGAGCGGTCCTGGTTCATCTAACACTTCATTCCGGACAGGAAGATCTTTTAGAACTAAAAGAGTTGGCTAAATCGGCCGGCACTGATCCTGTTTATGTAGTTACCGGCAGTCGACGCAGCCCTGATCCGAAATATTTTGTCGGAACAGGTAAGCTTGATGAGCTTAAAAATGTTGTAGAAAGCTATTCCGCGAATATTGTTTTATTCAATCACCCGCTTTCACCTAGTCAGGAAAGAAACCTTGAGAATGCGCTGGGTGTTCGGGTAGTCGACAGAAACGGATTGATTCTTGATATCTTCGCTCAACGCGCTCAGACATTTGAAGGCAAACTGCAGGTTGAGTTGGCTCAGTTACGCCACCTATCAACCCGACTGGTCAGAGGCTGGACACATTTGGAACGTCAAAAAGGCGGTATCGGTCTGCGTGGTCCAGGTGAAACCCAGCTGGAAACAGATCGTCGACTATTGGGATTACGTATCAAGCAGATTCAGCGGCGTTTGGAAAAAGTTGATAAACAAAGGTATCAGGGGCGAAGTAAAAGAAGAAAAGCCGAGATTCCGTCTGTGTCATTGGTGGGATACACCAACGCCGGGAAATCGACATTATTTAATAAGTTGACTGGAGCCGGTATTTACGCGGCAGATCAACTTTTTGCTACTTTAGATCCAACATTACGCAACTGCCAATTGCCCAACAACTCGGAAATAGTGCTTGCAGACACGGTTGGGTTTATTCGTCATTTACCTCATGAATTAGTAGCGGCATTCAAGTCCACCCTGCAGGAAGCCAGCGAAGCCGATCTGCTGTTGCATGTGATTGACGCCAATGCCGAGGACAGGGACGAGACCATATTTCAGGTCAACCAGGTTCTGGAAGATATAGAGGCTAATGAAATCAGGCAGCTGGAAATTTTTAATAAAATTGACTTGTTGGATAATATCAAGCCCCGTATTGATCGCGATGAGACGGGAGCCCCAGTGCGTGTATGGTTATCCGCTGAAACCGGTGTCGGCATTGAATTGCTCTATCAAGCATTAGCTGAAATATTTTCCAGTGCCAAAATCACGAAAAGATGCCATTTGAAGCCCGATCAAGGGTATGTGAGAGCCAAATTATTTTCTGTGGCTAAAATTCTTGAAGAACAAGTAGATGATTTCGGTGGTTATGAATTGATTGTTGAAATTGACACAAAGCATTTAGGTTTGCTCAAATCAGTAGAAATTGAAGAAATACTTTAGCTTAGGTTTGTATAAAGTGTGTTTTTTT
>SWBY01007501.1_pt2 | contig 14958 bp, 13 predicted proteins | sample 4693071 | NCBI WGS metagenome assembly SWBY01 (sample SAMN10267273, study PRJNA491770) | bioreactor metagenome | isolation source: DHS bioreactor inoculated with marine methane seep sediment | place: Japan: Omine Ridge, Nankai Trough | collected 2006-05-06 | reverse complement strand
CTGGGAGATGAGTTGCCCGCACGGCAGGCTGAAGCCGTACCGGCGGGTACCCTGATTCTGCTATGAACCCACTGGCTTCTGATCACTGGCTTACTGGCCACTTGATCCGGTTTCCACCATGATATTAATTTCCGTGAGATAATTTTTGGGGTTTCCCTTCAGAATCATGCCGGGACCTTTGATGTAGGTTTCCCGGATGGGGAGGGTCAATTTCAGTTTATTTTCGCGGATGTGATCCATGAGGATCTGATACGACCGTGACAGCGTGTCGTACGGACCTTTATGCATCAGGGAAACACATCTCCCGCCCGGAAGTTCCCGCACGGTGATCTCATCGGTGCTTTCTCCCTTTTGCACCGGAAAACAGGTTTCAATATCGGCATCGTCTTCTTTGTATTCCGGGTCATAATACAGATTCATGGGTTTGCCATAGCTGTACCGGCCCATTTTCCGGCCCAGTTTTCCGAAATATTTCCCGCAATCCTCGTATTTGCCTTTGTACCGTATTCCGGCGATGAGGATGGTCTCCACGATTTTTTCTTCCACGGTGAATTCTGATTGTTTCAGCGCCATTTGAGCCTCCTGTTCTTTCCGGATGATCACATCCAGAGATTTGATAATGGACCGTTTGAGGTCAATGTCTGATCGGAGTTCTTTTTTACGCTGCATCAGATACGAGACCATTTCCGATTCATCCCGGCAGGTTTTCAGAATCTCCTGAATATCACTGATACTGAATGCCATGGCCCGCATCCAGGCGATAATCCGTGCCCGTTCAATACAGCAGTGATCGTAGTAACGGTATCCCGTATCCGGACTGATTCGAGACGGCACCAGAATGTCTTTCTCATGGTAAAACCGCAGTGCCTTGATGGACAGGCCCGTAATCCGCGAAAATTCTCCAATGGGTATCATGGCTGAAACTCCTTTCTTCCGGTGCTGTTTCCGGGAATCAAGTTAGTTATAAGATCTCCACCAGGGGGAGAGTCAAGAGGAAAGATAATTTATATTTCAGATCACCGGGTTTGAAAGGTGAAAAACAGGGGTGGACTTGATCAGTAAACATCTTTTTTATACCATCCATGTGGATTATCGACTCGTTCTGAAGAAGGTACGAGATTCTTGGTTGTGAACAGAAGGGTGATTTGTTTTGAAGGAATCAGCAAATTTCGATGGTTTTCTGGAAAAAAACAAAGGATCAATCCTGTTCTGTGTTTTAGTGTCGATTTTTATTCTTCGGATCTGGAAGCTGGCACAGTTCAGTATCTGGTATGACGAAGGGTTGATGCTTTACGAGAGCCACCATTGGATCAATTATCTTAATGGTAACTATTTCAGTCACCCACCTCTGTATGGATTGATTTTCTCAGCGTGGGCCTCGATTTTTAAATCCGTTTTCGGTCTTAGAATGCTGTCGGCCCTTATGGGATTGCTGGCGGTTTATCTCACGTACCGCCTTGCAGCAGATCTTGCGGGAAATCGTGCGGGATTAATCAGTGCCATTTTGCTGGGTCTCATGCCATTTCATGTTTTTTACTGCCGGGACATTCGGATGTACTCCCTGCTGAGTCTCCTTATTGTGATCAACTGGCTCATGATGAATGCTCTGCTGAAATCTCAATCCCCGGGAAAATACCTGCTTTTCACATTGAGTCTGATCGCGACGTATTACACGCATTTCTATGCAAGTTTTATCACGTTAGGTCAGGCAATAATCATTCTTCTTTTATCCATTTCCAAAAAACAAAAACGTATTCTGATTTATTGTCACTTTGCGGCAGGTATCGTCTTCGTACCCTGTCTTGCCAGGATGATCTGGTTGACAAACCGGTATATGAACAAAGGTAATTTCTGGCCATCGGATATCACGGTGCAGGAAGTGTTGCGTATACTGCGGATTGTGGTTAGCGGTTACGAGCATACCGCTGTGCAGGCGAATATTCTCACGGTAATATTTTTCGGGTTATTGATGTGGGCATTGATCATCGGTTCTCGAAAAATTAAGCTGGTTTTAACAGGCACGATCATCTTGCCGCTGCTGTCTATTATCGCAATCGGAATATTGCTGGACTATAACTATCTGATTGCCCGGTATGTGATATTTATCTGCCCTTTCCTGGCGATTGGTGCAGCGGTTGGTTTAAATCACCTCTTTACCAAAGGGGGTAGACCTTTACTGGTGATCATCATGCTGCTTCAGATCAGTTCCATCAACTATCAATATAAAAATGTTTTCCACACCATTCACTATGGTCAGGGTGTTCGGGAGAAAAAAGATTATTATGGATCATCGGAATTTATCCGGGAACACCGGCAGGAGTGTGATGCTATCGGGCACTCCTGTGTCGCATCTGTTTTCCCCTATTATTACTACTTGACCATGCTGCATGGAATCGATCCGGGCCGGCCGATTGATCGTAATATGGAGTATATTCATCATATAAACGAAGTAACGGCAGTACCGGAGTATTATGATCATTACATCGTCGTTGTTCCTCTGGATATCGAGAAACTCATTCATGGTAAATGCCGTTTATGGTTTGTCGGATCTGAATGGGACATCGGGACTACCGATACGTTCGATACACAGATGAAGATGAAAGCTGAAGCATATCTGAATTCCCGTTATCCGGTACTTCTTCAGAAAGAATTTTTCGGAGCGCCTCTGACGCTGTATGATCTGGAAAACCCCATTTCAACGAAGAATAATGGCGGGACAGATGCTGAACCCCCGGCTGCCATGAAAATTCCTGTAACACAGTAACTTCCGTCTCATCAGCAGAAACCCGGGAATCTGGGGAGGGTCAATTTCAGTTTTGTTCCACGTGAAAGTTCAAAGATATAAACGATATTCTCACTCACAATATTTTTATGGTATATTGTACATGTCATCATCCTCGGAAGTTGGTTGTGAAAATTTTTCTGAGATGAGAACAAATGGAGGGACTTGGCATGCACGATTTGTTAAGCAGGATTTCTGTAGATCCGAAGGTTTGCTTTGGAAAACCATGTATCCGTGGAACCCGGATATGGGTTTCTTTGATTCTCGACTTTATCGCAAACGAGATGAGTTTTGAGGACATACTCGAAGAATACCCTCAATTATCGATTGATGACATCCGGGCAGCTATTGCTTATGGCGCAGAGATGTCCAGACAGCGGTATATTGACATTCCCCTGACGGCTTCCGGATGAAGTTCAAGCTGGATGAAAACTTCGGAACCCGATCTCAAAATCTCATCCAAAGCTCAGGTTATGATGTTTCCACCGTCCGAGAAGAAAAAATTCAAGGCTGTTCAGACAAAGAACTATACGAGGTTTGCAGAAAAGAACATCGCTGTTTAATCACTTTGGATCTGGATTTTTCGGATATCACTCAATTTCCTCCTGATCATACAAATGGTATTGTCGTGATTAGAGTTCCTAAAAACCCGAGCATTTCTTTGCTTGAACAACTCATTAGACAATTTCTCAATGTACTGGAAACTGAAACGCTGAAAGAGAAATTGTGGATTGTTGAAGTTGGCAGAATTCGAATCCATCAATCTGAATAACTTCTCCCCCCCTCAGACATTGCATTAACCAACAATCCTGGCTATTCCCATCGGTCGATCCTCCACCGCCTGCCTCGCTGAAGCTTTTGCGAAAGCGGGATCGTCCACCTTCGCTTTAAATAGCAGACATCGGATCAGTAAATACCGGCAAGCTTCGGCGGGACTGGAACAGTGGAATATTGGATTTTCCCGCGGGAACCAGGATAAACCCCGGTATATTGATAAGAACAGCATTCACCATCATCGGAAATTTTTGTTTAAGGGAGATTGATCATGGGGAATCATACATGGAATATCATTTTAATAGTCCTGACCGTAACCATGCTTGTTTTCACCGGATGCGAAGACAATGATCCCGCGGGTCCCGATCCGGATCCCACTGCCACATCCACTGCAGCACCGCCAACACCCACCCCTGCACCGGAAACCCGGGATGGTATCTGGTCCGGAACAATCACCACTGCCAGTCTGGATGATCAGACGGAAATTATCCGGTTCACTGTGGCCGGGGATACCATCACGCATGGAACAGCTGAAATCTGGTCCAACGATGATTACACGGCTGACGGAGGTGGAACGTATTTATTTAAAATAGCGTTTTCCGGGGTTATCGAAAATGACCGGATGGTATGTGAGGGTCTGAGCAGCACGCCGCCGGTCTTCTGGTTCAGATTCAGCCTGGAAGGCATGTTTGACGGTGTGACCTCTTCTGCCGGTACGTGGATATTCACCGGTGCTGTCCCCACTGATGCCGATTTCGATGATTTCGGGTATTGGGATGCGGGAAGAGAATGAAAACAGCTGGACACGGAAACCGCGGAACATCCCCACGGGTGTGGGGAAAACAACGGGATTAATTACCCCACCCGAACTCCACCATATCAAACGTGCCGAGAATAGAAGTGAAATCCGTGCTGAGGAGTGCGCCGTAAAATCGGATACCATCAACCGATCCTGATACTTCCGGCCAGGTGAAATCCAGGATGAGATGGTCTGTTGTACCGATATTCACCTGGATGGATTCGTATTCAAATGTACCCGACCACGAGGGATGCCAGAAATAGGATCCGAATACGTCCATGAGCACTGCCATGGGCTGGGCATCCAGAACGGGACCGGGATTGGAAACAGCGGCAGTCAGAGTGAATATATCACCTGGTTGAAAGCGTTCGTGGGATATCGTGAGGTCAAGACCGAGATCCGGGAGGATCAGGCCGTTAATGTCATATCTGGAGAAAAACTCCCAGATTTCAGAAGATGCATCGATATCGTAATTGGTGCCCCCTGAATTGAAATTACTGCCGGGCCAGGTATGGGCGCCGCCATGGACTTTGAAATGTTCCACGGTGACACCATTATCCCCGCCGGAGAATACGTAATGTTCCACCGTGCTGCCATCGTTGGGGTCGATGTCCGGTATGTCAATAACAGCAGCAGTGGGGTTGCAACCGTTAAAGTTACTCCAGTAGGTTAAGACATCATCAATGGATTTTGACCACGAGTTTCCTTCATAGGGGACAGACAGGTCAGCGGTTCCGTGAAACTGCATAATGGGAATAGGCCGCTGCGGGATACATTCATTATACGTCTCCGGAGTCATGGAACCGGTCACCGATGCAATGGCGGCAATCTTTCCGCTGAGCTGACATGCCAGGAGAAAACTCATATACCCGCCGTTGGACATTCCCGTGGCATACACCCGGGTCAGATCGATGTTATACTGGAAGGCCAGTGCATCGATAAGAGCATCTGTAAAACCCACGTCATCCACGGTGCTTCCACTCGTCCAGCCACCGACGTTCCAATGGGTTTTGCCTTCCAGAAGTGTTCCCTCCGGATGCACCACCAGAAACCCCGATGCATCGGCGATGGGTCTGAAATCACCATAATTCATCTGCGCAAGGGCATTGCTTGTGTACCCGTGAAAATTCAGGATCAGCGGGACGGCATTGTCCCCGGAATACGAATCAGGAACATATAGAATGTAATCGCGTTCGATGCCGTCGTGGATGATGGATCCGTTTACTGTTTCACCGGCGGAAACCCCCGGGAGCAGTAAATGATTGCTCATCGTGCAGAATAAGACCATCAATAAGATAATGCCTGATTGCAATAATGATTTGTCGTTTGTCTTCTTATTCATTTTTCACTCCCGGGTCGATTAAATGACTTTCCTACACTTATATAATATCAGAGAGTCTCTTGCTGATGTCAATTAATCACAGTCCGGGATCATTGCATAGATTTTGAAATGAATGGAAAACAGGCGCGGAAACCACGCCTGTTTTCAAATCAAAAAATGAAGGAAAGCGGCGTGATCACAGCCGCGAAAATCATCATCCAGACAGCGACCCGGGAAGCCAACGCACTGAAATCCAGTGGTTCCCGGCAGAGAAACAGGTTCCGGGCCGCTGCCCCGACAATGATGATTGCGATAATTGAGAGCATCACCAGGCTCCAGTCTTTGGCGACGTTTCGGATGGTGGCAAATAGAATGAGAGAGCCCGATGCCGCTGCCATAGCGGATTCGAAGGTGTTTCGCATGAAATTGGAGAAGAACAGACCTACGGCAAACGCCATAAATCCGGCCAGAACCAGAATGACGGGAGATGTTTCCTGGTGGGACCAGTCGATCCCGAGCACCCATGGACTTTCCATAGGAAACCAGAGCGGGATGATCAGCCAGAGAGCCAGCAGGGAGAGATAAACGGTAAACCGGTTGATGACCCGGATTTTCCAGATTCGTTTTCGTGAAACCGGAAGACTGAGAATACCCGGCCAGGTTTTCTGTTGCAGATCGTCGGCAATGAGTCCGACACTGAACAGAATTCCCGCCACAAACGGCAGGACAAAATGAAACCCGGAATAGAGTTCTTCCGTAAGATCATGTTGTCCCACAATTGCCAGAAGCATGAGCACAACCATGAGAAACAAGTATGTGGATTTAATCCGCAAACTGTCCAGTTTCATGAGCATTGCGGTATCTGAAGATATCATATTTCACCTCCCCGGGAGGGTAACTTTAAACGTTGCTTGTATTCCCCCGTGATCGGATCCAGATACCCCAGTTCCGTGCCCCGGTATGCGAGGACCGCCAGGATATTCCGGTCGGTCCAGACCATTTCACTTACGGCTTCGAGGACCGTTGTTTTCTCTCCGGTGGTCAGATTGACCAGTATGATCCGGTCGAAATCCGGATGAAATTTGTCATACACACGGGTAGCGGCATAGTGTCCATCAGGTGAGATTATCAGTGCGGAAACACGGGGCAGCCGGAACGATTTTGAATCCATGGTGTGAAGATCGTATACAATGAGATCGGTAACGAGAGCGCCGTCAGCCAGTTTTGAATTCTCCTGCCAGGCAATTTTCGAGTCGGTTTGATCCGGGCAAATCTCGCTGGTACCGGGCAACTCACGATGGATTTGGGGTTCCCGGCCGTCCAGGAAGATTTCCGTGAGCCAACCCTGGACATTTTGCTCCGCCGATTCCCGTTTGAGAAGGACCACGCTGTTTCTGTCCCGGTTAAGAATCACATATCTCTTCTTCATCTGCCATTCACTGAAGGGAGGCATGCAAAGATCACCTGTCCAGATTTTATGACCGGATCCCGTACCCGGAGACACCTGCCAGATTTCCACCGGTCCACAGGGTCCAAGGGTAAATTCAGGCATGTAACAACAGATAAGATGTTCGGTATTGAGCCAACCCACAGGGAACAGTACGCCCGGAACACGCCCATCAAGGGTTTCCGGCTCCCATGTCACCGTTGGAGTTCCGGGGTCAGGTGATATGAACACAATCTCTTTACTCCGCTGGTCCTTACCTCGGGAATCCGTATAAAATTCCCCATCAAGCTGCATGGTGGCGTAGTATGCATCATCCGGCGACCATCGTCCCTGCTGATAACTGAGATACCCGGCATGTGGAACACTGGTTTCCGTGCCGTCCAAAGTGAAAATTTGCAGCCGGTTTCCATGTTTCCAGAGATATCGCTGCGGATTCAGCACAGCGGTGTATTTTCCGGTCCGGGAAGGTGAAAACCTGTAAATCACGCTGGTCATACGGTTACTGTCGGTTTCACCCACCCGATAAAGTCCGAGACGGCCGCCGAACCGGGCATTACCATTTAAAATCACTTCGTTGGATCCGGGAACCGATTGCATCCGGGTGATGGATCCCAGTTTTTCCAGGGGTGCACTCAGAAGATAATACGGCCATACCCACATCAGGATACCGCCCACCGCAAAACAGGCCAGGATGGGAATGGACATCCGGCCAAACTCCCGGCGGCTGCCGGGATCACGAGTCCGGACCGCCATGATTACTGCCACTAAGCATGCAATGACCAGAATACCTTCCAGCCAGGGAATGCTGTCGTATGTCGATGAAAATACCAGGTTGTTTTCGGGATGGACCAGGAAAATAGTCAGCATGATTACAAATGCGGTGATAACACCCAGAAATCCGCCACCCAGGGCCAGACTCTCCCGCCGGACCGCCGCACTGACGGCTGCCCCGATAGCAAATCCCGCCAGGGCCGCCATAATGGCTTCTATAAATTGATAATCCCGGTAGGGCAGGGTTCGCATGTAAAACAATTGATCCATGGGCAGTTTCAGAAACATCAACGCCAACACCAGAGCCGGAAGAAACGTGCCCCTGAACAGAAATCGGAATGCATGGGTTTTCCAGGCTGCCACCGGCAATGTTCCCAGAACCAGGTCCGTTCTTAGTCGCCGTTCCCTTGCAATGAGGCCTGAGCCGAATACCAGGCCGAACAACAGCCAGAATATCCATGGGAATGCATCAGGATCGCTATTGCCCAAACGGCTCAGACCCACTTCTATCGTGATAAAACAAAGCACGATGAATACCAGCGGAAGCAGCAGGGCAAACATCTCATGCTTGATCAGTGCACATGTCATCCGCCGGTTCATGACCCGTCCCCACGTCCGGCACCCCGGGCCAGCTCAATATAAATGTCTTCCAGGGAAAACGGCTGTTTTTCAAATGTGACGCCGGCTGTGCTCATGGCAGGTTCCGATGCATCGGAAAAATCATTGAACACCGCGCGACCGGACCGGCCATCGGGTTCCCAGGTGTGAATACCCGGAATATCCAGGGTTTCCGGCGCATCAGATTCACCGAAACTCAGCCGGAACAGCCGCCACTTGCTATGAATATTCTCCATGGTGTCAGCATACATGCACCGGCCGGAACTGATCATGACGATCCGGTCCGCCACGCGTTCGATATCATCCACGTGGTGGGATGAGAAAAACACCGTCCGGCCTTCCTCGGCCAGAACACTGACGATACCTTCGATAAACTCGCGCCGGGCCAGGGGATCAAGACCGCTGGTGGGATCATCAAGGATCAGCAGTTCCGGTTTGAATGAGAGCGCGCCGATGAGGGCCAGTTTTGCCCGCTGTCCCCGGGAAAGAGACCGTGACGGTTTTCGGGAATCCAGATCGAACCGTTGAAGCAGACTTTTTTCCAGTTCACTGTCCCAACCGGGCCGGAACGCTTTCAAAAAAGACAAATTCTGGTGCACCGTGAACCGGGGCTCACTCTGGGGATCCTCCGGAACAAACCCGGTACGCTCCCGGATGGCCACATCGTTTTGTTCAGGATCGTGACCCAGAACCGAAATCTCGCCGCCGTGCCGTCTGAGCAACCCGATAAGCATGTGAATCGTGGTGGATTTTCCTGCACCGTTGGGGCCAAGAAGACCGGTAACACTGCCGGTGGGAACCGTGAAATCCAGACCATCCACTGCGGTAAGTTTCCCAAACTTTCTGATCAGATTACTCACTTCGATTGCATGCTTATTCATGGTTCCCTCCTTCTGAAATGGCCGATTCCACTACTTTACGAATTGTTTCCGGGGTCACGCCAACGGTGACGGCCCGATCTGCTGCATCCCGCAACACCTCCAGCGCCCCATCGCGCCAGCTTTCCCGGGCCGAACCCAGATTGCCGCCGGTGACAAAATACCCCTTCCCATGATGGGATACCGCAAACTCGAGATGCTCCAGTTCACGGTACGCCTTGATCACAGTGTTTGGGTTGATCCGAAGTGCTGTGCTGACACTTCGTATGGACGGTAACTGGTCACCGTCCGCCAACTCCCCGGACGCCAGTCGGTAGATCACCTGATCCACCAACTGCCGGTACATGGGAACCGGACTTGCGGGGTCAATGGTTAAAATCATGAACACCTCCATCAAAACTGTCTGCCGGGGAACAACTGTTATACTCATATATAACAGTGATACAGCAGGGTGTCAAGGATTTTTTGGCGGGCCCCGGAGTTTTCGGGAAGGGGCAATGCAAGGGGGCAAATACAGGGGCAATGCATGAGGGGGGTAAGGCAGGGGGGGGAAATGCAGGGGCAGCGGGGGTAATGCATGCGGGGCAAATGCAGGGGCAATGCATGCACGGGTTTTCGGCCGAAAACCCTTACATTGGCTGATAGCCCTACATTAATTGATAGCCCTACATTAATTGATTTAAATCAGGGCATTGACACATTCCCCTGCACCCATAACGGCAAAAAATGTGGCCTGTGCATCGCCGGCGGTGATATTATCATCCCCGTTACAGTCGGCGGCGCAGGCTTCTTCCGTTGTGGGCGTATAGGATCCCAGTGCAATGGCAAAAGTGATCTGTGCATCTTCCGCGGTGATATCCCCACTTCCGTTTACATCCCCGTGGTTTATGCAGGGAATGGGATAGTGATAGCCCAGATCCTCCAGATCCTCATCAGGGAAATTATCTGTCCGTGTTGTCGCATAGAAAAGGATATGCCCACCGGCATCCACGCAAGGACTGTCCGTCGCCTGCCCGGCAGCTATCTGACTCAGGTAATAATCACCGAAATCCCCTGTCACATAAACCGGATCCTGAGATATATCTCCAGTACCGGCTGAAACATTGTAATAATTGCCCGTGCCATGGTTCCAGAGACAGTTGTATGTTGAGAGGATTGTCCGTGAAATACTATATTCGTATAAACCGTAGGCTGTTCCGTCAGCACCATCGGCACCGGGAGTCGTGCCTGAACCACCTGTTCCGCCGGGAGCGACTGTTGTATTGGTCACAACGTTGTGATTGATAATCGCTTGACCCACCGTTGAAGCAAGATAAATTCCCCGGCATTCACCTCCATCACCACCGTCTGCGCCGGGGTTAAGTACGGGGCCGGAATATGGAATCGAATGTCCGCCATCGCCGCCATCCAGCACATTGAGAGAATCCACCGTTGTCAGCAACGCGAAATTGGGTCCGACAGACGACAGCATGACGCCGGCACAAAATCCGGCATCACCGCCATCGGCCGGGGATGCCCACCAGGTACCGGATCCGCCGTTCCCACCGGCACCGGCCGTTATATCGAACACAAGATTACTAAACAGGTGGTTTTCTCCGGTACCGGCATAAATGCCTGTTGCCCAGCCGCCGGTGCCGCCGAGACCGCCATCGCCGCCATATCCGGTATCATCAAATCCGCCGGCGCCGTGACCGCCATTACCACTGAAAACAGCATACACGATGTTACATGAAAGACTTCCTTTTCCATAGATCCCGAATGCCGCTGCGCCATGTCCGCCGTCACCACCATCGGTATGACCAGCCGCATAATCCCATTGGCCGCCGTTGCCGCCACTGCCGCCATAGATGTGATGAACTGTGTTTTCAGCAATGATGACATTTGTTCCGGAACAGATGATGCCAAATGCAGCCATCCCGGAACTCCCGTGAAAATCACATTCCGGTGTCGAGGAACAATCTTCCCCATCAATCCCCGACGGTGCCTGGAGATCAAAAATCAGGTTTCTTCCAATCAAAATGGTCCCACTCACACTATCCAGATTTATCCCATAACGGGTAATACCGGGAATCCCGGTGATGGACAGCCCGGTGATTTCCAGTTCACCAAGATCTCCCGACCCGGAAACAGCAGCTTCACCCTGCCCGGTGATGATTGTGGGATGTTCCACGGGATCACGGAACCACGATCCCGATGCATAACCGCCCCTGAGGATCAGATCCGGATACACCACAACGGATTCCCCATAACTCCCCTCGGCAATCCGGATCTCAGCCGGCGTCATCAAAAGTGCCTGGCCAATGCTGACAAACGGATCCTCCATGGATCCGTCCCCGGGACCGACACCGGAGACATCCACATACAGGACCTCCCGGTCTGCGACTGCAGCAACAGGAGAAATCACTGTGGCTCCCAAAAATAATAAACCAATCATTATGGAAATGTATTCTGATCTCATGAAAAACCTCCCCTGGAAAAATCGCACCTTTTCTTAAGATATTGTACAAAAAATCGACAAAGAATACTATTCTTCGATAAATCGATTACATTTTCAAATCCCAAATTTCGAGCCCTCCCGTACAAAATCACCATGAGAAATTGCCAAAGTGGAAACTTTTTTGGACGAAATAGTGATATTTTTATGTCGAATATGCTATAATACTTTCATGGGATGGTTCAAGGATAATCTGAGTATAAAAAAAATCAGTGTGGTTCTTTGTGCGGGAGTGGTCATGGGTTTCATCATCTACCAGTACATCTTTACCATGTTCGTTGTTGAGGGTGGTTCCATGGAGCCGGTGATTCACAGTGCCGACACGATTTTTGTAGATCGGTTGATGTATCGGTTTCACGACATTGAGCGTGGTGATGTTGTGGTGTTTAAATACCCTGCCGACACACATTTCATCATTGTAAAGCGGGTGATCGGGCTGCCCGGCGACACCATCCGTATCCGAGACGGGTATATGCATGTCAATGATGTGAAACAGTATGAGTTTTTCATTGACGATGCCAACCGGACCCACGAAACCATCCGACCCATGATCGTTCCCCGGGGTCATTATTTTGTGGCCGGTGACAATCGCCGGAGCAGTTTTGACAGCCGTGTCTGGTCGCTACTGGAAGGGTATCCTGCATTTGTTCCCGACGGATATATTGTTGGGAAACCCGTGGTTCGGATTTTGCCGTTCTCTGATTTTGGTTTGATTGAAGACGTGTGATAATAAACGCTTAACTGTCGCGCTTTTTTTGAATTCATCACAACCGGGCAAGTCGCAAGAGGATCCTCTGAAATTCATGTGAAACCCGAAGCTGGAGTATTGACAAAAAACAGGGATTTTATTAGTGTTTTCAAGGCGTAACAAGGAGTGGCGCCAATGAAACGCAGACATTTCCTGAAAAACAGTGCTCTGGCAGGATCGGTTTTATTAAACGCTCCCGGGTTGATCAGTTGTATGGATCGCCGCATCGGTTCAAAGCGAACGAATCTGGTGTTGATCACTTCCGACACAACCCGGGCGCAGAGTCTCGGGTGTTATGGATGCAAGCATGACACGATGCCCACCGTTGATTTAATGGCTTCCCAGGGCGCTCTTTTCCAGAATTCGTATGCTGTCTGCAACTGGACCCTGCCGAGTCACGCAGCCATTTTTACCGGTCTATTTCCGGATCGCACGGGCGTCTTGTCAAATTCCGGCTTCTTGACGGAAGAGTTTCCAACTCTGGCGGAAATTCTCCACGCCGCCGGGTATGACTGTGCCGCGTTTTTAGGCGTCTGTTCACTCAATCAACCCAAGGGAATAGCACGCGGGTTTGATGTTATCGATTGGAAGTATGAATCAGATTCAAAAATTCCTGATCTTACCTGCCAGAGAAAATCAGGGTCATACATGAGGAATGTCATCCAGTTTCTTCGGACCATGAGATTCCGAAAAACACCGTTCTTCCTGTGGCTTCATTCTTTCGATCCTCACAGTCCCTACCTGCCTGAAGGTGAATTCTCAACGAAATTTCTTCCTGAGGGTGTAGAACCATTCGATCTTCGGGATAAGTTAAAGGGGAACCTGGACGATATAGAAGGGTATCGCCCCGGATTTCCTCGTGATTATATGCTGTCCCAATACCTGGGAGAACTGAATTATTGGGATAACAATATCAGAAAGATTTTTGAGGTCTTGCATGAGGGAGACAACCTTGAAGACTCTCTTGTTGTTTTCACCGGCGATCATGGTGAGAATATTGGGGAAGGCAATGTCTATGGGCATGGGTTCATCAACGAGGAAGTTTTAAGAACGCCCCTCATATTTTGGCATCCCGGGATGATTTCACAAAGCAGAATAGATATGCCGGTTGTTCAGACAGACATTCTGCCCACCATATTATCCCTCCTTAATTTGAAAACCCGTCCTGCCGTTTGCGAGGGGGAAGATCTGACGGCGCCGATTCAGGGCATGAATCAGGAGACGGAAAATCGCGTGCTTTTCGTGATTAATTCAGAATATCACGCAGCAGCAGCCATCGATGTCAAAAACAGGATGAAAGTACGAAGAAAACTCTGTCTGGATGCATCTGATACGGAATATCCACCCAACGAAGGCCCGGACTGGCTGACGGATTCCATTATTGAAAATGATTTCCTGTGGCATATTAATCGCAATGAGATGGGCTGTAGATTGAAGTATTCCGGAAGAGTTTTACTGGATCAGCCTATAAATTCCGTGATCTGGACAATAAAATATCTCCGGTGTGACGGAAACCTGTTTTACGAATTCTACCTGATGAAACCGGCAGATGATAATTCTTTTTCACTTGACTTCAATTTGGAGCGTTGGAACAAACCGGATCCACAGGATAATCGGTTCTCCTGGTTTTTAAACCCGGGTGTTTTTAAACGCCGACCTTATTTTGCAGTTACATGTTTGAACGAAAAGAACGATGTTCTTCAAACATCAAATTGGATGCATTTCCAGTATGCTGATGAACACGGCATACTGGGTTATGAAAAGAACGAATTCGAGAATCGAATCATTGATCTCGATGAAAAACAAGAAGTGGAATGGGGTGCGCCATACGAGCCTGAAAATGATCCCAACGATCTGCTTGGAAAACTTAACACATTTCTGAACCGTGATCTTGAAACACCAAGGCATTTCAAGACACCTCTGCGATTGCCCAACGGGATGGTCATTACCGAAATGGATAATGGGATGGACGCTTTGTCGCCGAAGGATATCATCGGTATTCATCTGTCTGAAGGAAATGACGCGTTCGATGAAGATCTCCTGGAGGGTCTTCGGAGTTTAGGATACCTGATGTAATCCGCCGCTGTCCGGTTAACCTGCAAAATTAAAAGTATGTGAAGTTGAACCCCCAACTTTTCATTCATCGAGTGCAGCCTTCAGGAAGATAATTTTTAAACTCGACAAACAAAGTCATGTATTGTATAAAAATGTGAGGAGGCCATCATGAAGAAAATGTGCCTGACAGTTTTAGTTATTTTGACAGTTTATACAGTCGCAGGATGGGGGCAGGACACCATGAAATACAATCCGTTAACGCCTGAAGAGG
>SWBY01009723.1_pt1 | contig 14970 bp, 9 predicted proteins | sample 4693071 | NCBI WGS metagenome assembly SWBY01 (sample SAMN10267273, study PRJNA491770) | bioreactor metagenome | isolation source: DHS bioreactor inoculated with marine methane seep sediment | place: Japan: Omine Ridge, Nankai Trough | collected 2006-05-06 | reverse complement strand
AAAAAACAATTTGCCACGCTCAAGGACTTCTTGCGCCAGTGGTCTGACGCCGAGCAAAAGAAAGCCATTATTGAGCAATTAGCCGAGCAAGGAATCTTCTGGGACGATTTGCAGGCTACCGTCAGTAACAAGCTCGGCTATGAGCTTGATCCCTTCGATCTGATTTGTCATATCGTCTACGACCAGCCGCCGCTATCGCGTAAGCAGCGTGCGGAACAGCTTAAGAGCCGCAATTACTTCAATCAATACCAAGGGGCTGCCAAACAGGTCCTCGAAGCCCTGCTCGATAAATATGCTGATACCGGCATTGAGCCCATCGAAGATGTTAAAATTCTCACGCTTGATCCCTTCTCGAAGATGGGTGCGCCTATGGAGTTGCTCAATGCCTTTGGCGGCAAAGCCCATTACCAAAAAGCCCTGAAAGACCTGGAAGATCAGCTCTACCAAACCCCAATTACTGCCTAATCAATTTAAAGGAAAAGCATGTCCATTAGTAGTACCATCAAATCCATCCAAGACATCATGCGTAAAGACGTGGGTGTCGACGGCGATGCTCAGCGTATCGGCCAGCTGGTTTGGATGCTGTTCTTGAAAATCTACGATGATAAAGAGCAGGAATGGGAGATGTTCAGCGACGGCTATCAGTCGCCGATACCCGAGGCACTGCGCTGGCGCAACTGGGCGGCCAATGCCGAAGGCATTACCGGCGAAGAGCTCAAATACTTCATTGACAATACTTTATTTCCACAGCTTCAGAATCTCGTACCTAAAGGCGACGATCCACGTGCTTACGTGATCCAAAGCGTTTTTGCCGACGCCTACAACTACATGAAGTCTGGCCAATTGCTTCGCCAGGTCATCAATAAAATCCAGGATGGCATCGATTTTAACAAAGCTCAACAGCGTCATCTTTTTGGTGACATGTACGAGCAAATCTTGAAGAATTTGCAGAGCGCGGGTAATGCTGGCGAGTTTTATACGCCTCGCGCGGTGACCGAATTCATGGTCAACCGTGTCGATCCGAAATTGAGCGAATCCATATTAGATCCTGCTTGTGGGACGGGCGGCTTCTTGACTTGCAGCATAGAGCATAAACGTAAACACTACGTTAAAACGCCTGCTGACGAGCAAGCTTTGCAGGCCAGCATTCACGGTGTGGAGAAAAAGCCATTGCCACATTTATTGGCCACCACGAACATGATCTTGCACGGCATTGAAGTGCCTAGCCAGGTTCGCCACGACAACACGCTGGCAAAACCCTTGATCAGCTGGTCGCCCAAAGACCGGGTCGATGTGATCGTCACTAACCCGCCCTTTGGCGGCCAGGAAGAAGACGGCATTGAAAGCAATTTCCCTCAAGCAATGCGTACCAGGGAAACCGCCGATCTATTCATGACTTTGATCATCCATCTGTTAAAAGATGGTGGCCGGGCCGCTGTGGTATTGCCGGATGGCTTTTTGTTTGGCGAAGGCATGAAAACCAGGCTGAAAGAAAAATTATTGGCGGAATGTAACTTACATACGATTGTCCGGCTGCCGAATGGTGTGTTCAATCCCTATACCGGCATCAAAACCAATCTGCTTTTTTTTACGAAGGGCACGGCCACGCAAAACATCTGGTTTTATGAACACCCCTATCCTGAAGGCGTAAAAAGCTATAACAAAACCAAGCCGATGCGGTTTGTGGAATTCCAGACTGAAATCGACTGGTGGGGTTCCGAAAGTGATGGTTTTGTCACCCGCCAAACCACGGAACAAGCCTGGCAGGTCAGTATTGATGACATCAAGGCTCGCAATTACAACCTGGATATCAAAAATCCTCATATTGGCGAGCAGATCAGCCATGATCCAGATGAGTTGTTGATCCAGTATGCCAATGAAATGAAGGAAATTGCTGAGCTTCGCAGTCAATTGCGGGACTTGCTGAATGCGGCTATCGCTAAGGCGGACTTAGTATGATTCAGGCGGAAGCATTTGAGGCGTTGGCTTCGTCGTCCAAGGGAATTGTTAAGCTGCGTCAGTTAATCTTGGAATTGGCTGTGCGAGGATTACTGGTACCGCAAGATCCAAATGATGAGCCTGCTAGTATCTTGCTTGAAAAAATTGCTGCTGAAAAACAGCGATTGATCAAGGATAGCAAGATTAAAAAACAACAGTCATTACAACCTATCACTGATGAAGAAAAACTGTTTAATATTCCAACTAATTGGGAATTCATTCGAATTTGTGAGCTCGGCGTCATATCAGGGGGTATGACACCATCAAAAAGTCGGTCTGACTTTTGGGAAGGTTCAATTAATTGGTTTTCACCAAAAGATATCAAATCCGATGAGTTGATTGAGTCTGAATTGAAAATTTCAAAAGCTGCGTTATCAGATACAGGGCTTCAATTATACCCCCCCGGTTGTTTGTTCATTGTGGCTAGAAGCGGGATTTTAAAAAGAACTTTACCAGTAGCGATAAACAGAGTTGATGCCACAGCGAATCAGGACTTGAAAGTCATTTCTCCTTTTGTAAAAGGAATGGAGAAATATATTCAACTTATGTTGAAAGGACTGACCAGTTTCATTCTAACTACACTTGTAAAAACTGGCACTACAGTTCAAAGTCTCAAATATGAAGAATTTGAGTTGCAAGCTGTTCCATTACCACCTATCTCTGAGCAGCAAAGAATTATTAAAAAAATCGATGAATTAATGGCTCTATGTGATCAACTGGAGCAATGGCAAAACCATAGCTCCACTGTTCATCAGCGATTGCTACAAACGTTACTCGAAAGTTTAACTCAAACTGTCGATAACGAAGCCTTTCAAAAGACATGGCTACAACTAGCTGCGCATTTCGATACGCTGTTTACTACGGAAGCGAGTATTGATCAGCTTAAGCAGGTTATCTTGCAATTGGCGGTAATGGGTAAACTGGTTCCGCAAGATCCTAATGATGAGTCGGCGAGTGTCTTGCTGGAAAAAATTAATGTTGAAAAACAGCGATTAATAAAAGAAGGTAAAATTAAAAAACAAAAACCATTGCTAGAAATTAATGATGAAGAAAAACCTTTCGATATTCCATCTGATTGGAAGTTTGTTCGGATTTCCAATCTTGGTATCATTTCAGGCGGTATGACACCATCAAAGAACCGTTCAGATTTTTGGAAAGGCTCAATCAATTGGTTTTCGCCAAAAGACATCAAGTCTGTCGAATTGTTTGATTCGGAGTTAAAAATTTCTGCATCTGCATTGGATGATACAGGGCTTCAATTATATCCGCCTGGTTGCTTATTTATTGTCGCTAGAAGTGGGATTTTGAAAAGAACCTTACCTGTTTCGATTAATCGAGTTCCCGCGACAGCTAATCAAGACTTGAAAGTTATCTTGCCTTTTAAAAAAGGAATGGAACGGTATATTCAACTCATGCTGCATGGAATGACTAATTTCATTTTAGCTAATCTTGTAAAAACAGGAACCACGGTTCAAAGCCTCAAGTATGAAGAGTTTGAGCTGCAAGCAGTACCATTGCCCCCTCTCGCGGAGCAACATCGCATCATTGCCAAAGTTGATGAATTGATGGCAATCTGCGATCAATTAAAAAGCCGGATAAGCAAATCCCAGCAAACTCAAGAGCACCTAGCCACTGCGATTGTTGAAAAAGCAGCAACATAATCCGTGGCCAGATTTTATGAAATTGAGCCGACGTTAGAAAACTATTGGCGATCAATCATATTATTCGGTCGAAATGTTGCTTCTTATAAGTTTGCACTTGCCAGGGCGTTATATGACTTGAAAGATTCTGGTGAAACCGTTATCACTTTAGATAAACTGGCTGAACCCTATTCAAAGCATATTGCGCGGCATCTAATAATCTGTGACAAACAAGGTACATCGGAAAACAGTCGATTTTTGAATGGCTGTAGAGCATTCAATGCCAATCAAATCACGAAAGACCAGTTTGCTGATCCATAACTTGTACGGCAGTTGAAATGTAGAATAGTTAATCAAATCTCATGATGCCGGTGCCTGTAACTCAACGCCTGTTTCTCAATGTCGTCACCGTGGTTTCCGCGTTAGCCCTTCTCGCCGCTGCCGCTATCTCTGTTGTTACAATTGTCTGACCAATCGGAGCGAGCGCTATCCCGGCTAATTTCAGATGTTGAATCCCAAATGGGATGCCAATAATAGTCGTAAAGTTAAGCAAAGCGGAAATAATATGGCCAATTGCTAACCAGATACCTGCAAAAAAGAACCATAAGATGTTACCGAAAAAACCCAGTGCGCCAGTGCCGATATCATCTTTCTGGTTGAGTTCTTTACGGCTAATCGCTTCTCTTCCAAACGGAAAAAACGAGAACTGCCCGATAACAAAACAAGCTTTACCCCAAGGAATACCGACTACCGTTATAAATGCTAGCAAGCCAACAACCCACCAAGCTAGCCCCATTACAACCCCACCTAAGATAAACCAGAAAAAATTACCAATTGCACGCATGTTGTTCTCTATTTCAATAGTTATCAATCCGTCTCGAATATTTGCCAACAAGTAGCTCCAGAACTGACTGCCAAAAATTTCTATCACATTGTTTTTCATCAACCATTTATTTTCAATATGGTAAAAATTGAAAGCAGAAAGTGGAAAAGATTGAACGCTGATTAACAGACATGATTGTTAAAGGGCACTACCTGACACGCTGAAGTGTTCCCAATTCGGTGCGAGCGGTGTCTGGTCCTGTCATTGTGTAGCGCAAGGTTGTTCCCTTGGCTAAACCGTCCAAGTAAGTGACAAGGACATCATTGCCCTCAGTCTTATAAGACACCTTTTCAATCATGCCCAGAGCTTCGGTTTCGCCTTGGCGGAACGTAACAGTCATCGGCATGATACCCTTCATTTGCCAATTACCCTCAAGTGGGCCCGGACTACCGCTGTCACTACAAGCGGCAACTGTTAAAGCGAGGAATAAGGCTGCGAATAAAAGACCAATGCTTTTCATGACTCTCCCTAGTGTTGTGTGTATTCTAATAAGTTATTATTTAAAACTGGATATCTTACATCCTTCCTCAACCTGAGCAGGTAAAAAATAAGCTTTAACTGAATAACTGAAGGGGATTAACTTCAATTGAAAACATCCATCGTCATGCTGGCTTGTAGCTTAACTCGCCAATTTTTCGCCTTATACTTCACTACTTTGTCTTTTCTTTGAAGAATTCCCAAGCATTTATTGACCTTCTTTTCAAACTCCAAACGTGGGTTTCCTCGTGTTATGATTCCTAGTTCTTTAAGAACCCGCGTTGCTAATGAATCTACTGTACATGATTGATTTGGACATTCCGACAGTACTTTAAGAATCACCTGTTGAATTTCGGGAGAATCTATCATTTCTAGTCGGTGACCCTGCGTATCAAACACATCTTCTTCAATACTATCTAACGATGATTGTTGATTATGACCTAATAAATGGGTGAGATCGTTGAAATCAGAATGCTCCTCTGATGGTGGACTCGAAGTATCGCTCGGTTCAGAAACCGTGTTATAAGGATCAACTTCCTTATAGGAAACCCACTGTGTATTATCAACCGACTCAGAGCCCAGCGGCTCTATGCCCATTTTTCTCAGCGTCGCTAACAAATCATCAAACACTTCCTGTTTACGCATAAAAAAGCTTGAGGCAAAACACCGCCAGAAAGTCCATCCCGCGCGCTCAAGGACACGTTGACGAATCATGTCATTCATCCACTGACCTGGGCCATGAAACCTGTCGCCGTCACACTCAACCGCTAGACGCCGGCCTTCTGAGCCTTCGATGACAAAATCGATGCGATAGCTGCCGCAGCGTACCTGTGGGGTGACCCGAAAATCATGGCGCACCAGCAAATCAAACATTTCCCTCTCAAAGTCTGACTCACACAGCTCCCGCAAGGATGAAACTTGCTTTACATCTTGAGTGAAGGGTTGTTTAAAGTGGCGAAAGACCTTAGCTGTGAGGCTGCCAGGATTCACATCACTCTCTTCAATGGACCGGAAAAGATACATTCTATCCCTGGCTCTCGACAGAGCGACGTTAAAGCGCTGCTCCATTCCCATGCTATTGGCTGTTGCCCTATTTCCTTTGGCCAGGACATTGGAAATCAACATAATATCGCGCTCCCGCCCCTGGAATATGGGTGGAGCCCCAACCGCAATTTTGCGCGCAACAATCTCAGATTGCGGTATTTCAGTATTGATTAATCTCCATATATGATTGGCCTGTTCATTACCCAATAACACGACAACTCCAATAGTGCGGTCTTCCAAAGCCGGGTCCGCGATAATTGTTTTTATTTCTTCGATGATGGCCTTCGCTTCCGGTGGGTTATGATCGTTTTTTCTGTAGCCGCCTTGCACCTTGACGTCAATCAAGGGCGGATCTAATCGTTCAGTACTTTTGGGAATTCTTAATGGCTTAATTTTATTGTCATAAAATTCGCGATTTGAAAACTCGATGATGGCATTGACGCACCTAAAATGCTCTTGAAGCATGACCGAATTTCCGGCAAATACGACACGTGCAAGATCATAAATTGATTTGCCAGGCGTCATTTGAGCGCCATGGGGCTGATTATTTAAAAACCGGTCACTGAGCTCCTGTATTTTGACTTCCTTCATACCGATGGCTGATGGTGAAACCTGTTTATGGTCACCTACGACCAATAACTTTTTGCCCCGCAATAATGCCGGCAATGCCCATATATCCGATTGTGATGCCTCATCAATAATGACCAGATCGAACAATCCGACTTCAGCGGGTATCGTCTCGGAGACACGCCATTGCGGTAAAATCCAGCAAGGAACCGCCTTATAAGCACGAAGCATTGCGTTTCTGGCGTCCTTTCGAAAGCGTACGGCCCTGATGCCAGTGCCTGCTCCCATGGACTGGATCGCATTGAGATAAGCTTGCAAAGCCTGCCTGATTTCTTCTGGCGAATTATTGTATATCCCCAGCCAGGTTTTCTCGGCTATCAGGTCCTGATACGTTTTGGAGAGCTCCTTCTCTAAAGCCCGTCTGTCATCAAATAAGCGCTTTAGATGGTCATGTCCGTCGATGTGCTCTATCAATGTTTTTGCCGCTCGCCAAGTCCATGCTTCCAGCCAGTCCGATGGCGTTAAAGGATCGCCTTCCTGCGCTTCGAGTACCGGTACGCTTTTTACCGCACACCCCCATTTAACAGCCCTCGATTGAATAATTAAATCGGCGACCCTGTCAATTTCTCTGAAGGACGGTTGCAAGGCGTTCATTCGATTGAGCTCGCTCATCAATGCATACCATTGTTCCCGAAGAGCCGATTCATCAAATGCGCTATTGCCTATTTGTTCATTCAAGAACTGAGCGATACTGTCTACCAAGGGGCCTGAAAAACCATTCAGTTTATCGAGCAAGGCAGAAACCTGCTGACGAGCATACACAAAACGGCCCGTGTCCAAATTCTGCGCCAAGCTGGATTTCAGACTCTCTAAAAATTGACTATCCGCTTCTGAGAGCCCCTGTGTAACTTTAGCGCCGAATACTCTTTTTACTTTATCGCCAAGTACTGAATCAAACTCAGTCACCAGTTTCTTAATATCGTTGATGTGATTCTGGTATGTGACGAGCAGCCTAAAGGATTCATCGATGTCATCATGAGCGGCATCGAGCCCGAATTCCCGAGCAACCGCATTATTCCATATGGCGATTAATTTTCGGGCAGACAATAAATATTCCGTATGGCGAACTACGGCCTGCCAATCGCTTGGAGCCGATGGTTTGAGTCCCATGACGCTAACTTGGGCTAACAGGTTTTTGACTTCCTTCTTGCCCCAAGGAACGGCAAATGGATTTTTGCCCTTCGACAAGCGCTGAATGGCGTGGATGAAATCTTCGTTTAACTCTGCATTCGGCACTACCTGAACAGCATGCGACAAGTTCTCTTTCCGTTTCCCATCCAGCGCTCTTATTTCACTGGAAACCACCTCTAAATGAGTGACTGATGAATCTTCTTCGTGGTCTGGTTTAAGAAACCGGTCCTTAATGCGTTTTGACCATTCAAAGTCATCCTGATGAACCTTATTCGCCAGGACTTCCCGATCGGAAAGGAATTCAAATAATTGCTGCGCTTCTTTAAAAGTATCTTGGCTGGAATCAATTAAAGGAATGATATTGCCTTCGGAAATTTTATGGGCAAACTCGCTGGCCGACATTAAATCGTGATGCAGCCCATATAAAGTCGACCAATCTGGAAAGCTGTCAGACACGGGGAATTTATCCTCAAGTGAGGACAGGTCACCCCCTACTTCAATCCGGCTTTTCCTTAATGACTGAATGTCATTGTCACTGAACGTTAAAGCCTCTGAGTTAGAACTAATTTCATCTTCCAGCCATGAATAGGTATCGGCATTCTCAAAAACAAATTTTGCCATTTCTTCAGCCGATACCTCTTTATCATGAAATTTGTACCGTTTCATATGCTTTTCAGCATAACTGTTAATGGTTTGTTCCACAGACGAAATCTTCGCGTGCAACCCATTAATCTGGTCTTCAAAATAAACGATCTGTTTTTCTGACTGAACGGGATTCAGGCTATTAACGCTATTGGCGATCGCTTGAATTGAATTTTCAAACTGCTTTTTGCCATCCCTTTCGTCGGTCAGTAAAGCCACGCTGAGAGGCCGAATCTGTTCAGGCAGTTTTTCCTGAAGAACGGCGAGTGCCGATTCTCCATTAGCCGTCACCAGGACGCGTTTGCCTTGAGCCAGGAAATGGCAGATTACATTGGCAATGGTATGCGTTTTGCCGGTTCCGGGTGGCCCCTGAACAACGACCCCATCACCGGTTTCAAGTTTTTCAATAATGGAAACTTGCTCATCATTGTAGGCCATGGGGAAATACAGTTCTTGTGCGCCTTGACCTGTATGGCTGCTGGACGACAAACCTCTAAAATTGAGGGATTGTCTTGATTTGACTACGTTGTCGCCAAGCTTAACAAAAGACTCGATCACAGAGGGGACTGAACTCACCTCGGCAACGGTCTTTTTAAGTTTTTCTATGTCCTGAATGAAAATGTGTTCAGAACGTTTTCGACCAAATAGTACCCAGGTATCCGTGACAATCAAATTTTCATCAGGTGCGGGCAAAGTTTGATCAATCAGATTATCCAGGTAAACGCCGCTTGCATCCAGGTGCAGGACAGCCGCTTTAAGAATGCCCTCAAACGTTGATGATTCGAACGGGTTGATCCGGTCAGCGCTCGTTGCACTAACGCTTTTCCAAAAATCATCAAGCGCCCGAACACCTTCATTTTCTTGCTCCTGATAGCAGCCCAGGTCTAATTGCGGGTCCAAATCGCGTGGGCGAATCTCCAAATCAAAGTTGGTCGGATTAAGGTAGATTTCACATTGCTGGATAATCAATGGGTATTGAATAGGCGTCTTCATGCCAGGTTTATTCCACAGGGCATACCCAATACCCCAGGCCAATTCTATAGGGGAATTCGCACTATCCGAATAAATCGCTTGCTGGACCGAAAACAGTTTATTATAAAAACCAATCGTCTTCCGTCTCGGCTTTTCAGACAAAGACCAAGGCTCCCAGATGTTTTTGACATAGTGGTCAAACAACGCCTGAATTTCTGGATGATCCAGAAGGTATTCTCTGACTTCCTCATCCTCGCCTTGAGCGATGACAATTTCTTCTTTCAGCTCTGGCACATGATTCGGTGATTTAGAGACAGTCACCCAAGCTTTTAAAGCTTCAACAGGTTCTGGCACTGATATTTCTTTAAGCCGTGTAATACGCAGCCAGACATCATCACCTTCGGACTGAACATTAAAATGAATGCCGGGTAAACCTTTCAACTCTGATTGATGGGCATCAAAAATATCGGAAGGAACAACGTAGTTTGGTTTTCGATTAAGCTTTTCTACTTGCTCTATATAGTCAAGAAGGTCAATGAGTAATTTGTTGCTTTCTTTCATTAAAATCCTAATCAATTTTAGTCGACATTTATCGACACTTAATAAGCAATTGTTGAAGCCTTAGGTTTATTATTTCAGGCTTAGCCCGACAATATTAGATTTAAATTGTCGATAATAGACAAAACCGGACCAAGGCTATCGATCTAGTCTCATTTTATTCTAAATCAAAAAATAGTGACCATGGAGAAGAAACAAAAGCAACGCTTTCGGTAAAGTTGCCCATATTTCCGCCTAGGTTGTCTTGTAGAAATCGAAGAAGGCTCTACAGGTTTATGGATTGGATCGAAAAATACGTCGGAATTGGTTTGGGAATGAAGCAATGTCATCCTAATCCTTAGAATGAATTTATTGCAACACAAAACAAAAAGCGATGATGTTTAAGTTCGTCTATATAAGCTTTTATATATGGTTTCTCATAAGTCAATAGCATCTGCCAAACATGGTTAGTCATAAGTCAATAGCACGATCCACACCTTATAGAATCAAACTAAACCCATGATTTTTATCACTTAATCCAACATAGCCACTCAGAATCTTCCTTTCAATCCGGTGCGTGATTAAATCGCGAACCATTGGTGAACCTATTTTTTTAGCCAAGTCCAGCGCGTTAATTCTTGAATTAACTTCATATTCAACATCACTACAATAGTCCAGTAAAATTTCAACAATCCGATCATCACCCATTTTTATTGCATGCAACAAAGGCGTCCATCCATTGTTGTCAGCATGATCAACATTAGCACCATGCTTTGCCAGATTCTCGACTAGGTCTGGATTGCCGCTGAACACCGCATGAAATATCGATGTTCGCCCGTATTTATCAACAACTTCAAGATTGGCGCCGTTTTTGGCGAACAAGCTTACTAGCTGAGTATCGTCAAATCCGTAAAAAATCGGGGTTAATCCTGCACTATCAACACAATTGACATCCGCACCATGCTTGATGAGGGATTGGGCGCATGCATGGTGAGATTTGGTTATTGCGTAAAAGAGTGGGCTCCAAAACTTTTTATCAATTTTGTCGTGCAGGTTAACATCAGCACCTCTGTCGGCCAATAATTCAATGGCTTCATAGGCGCCGCTTTTAGCTGCATAAAATATGGGTGATTGCCCTTGTCTGTTGAGCGCATTTGGGTTTGCTCCTTTAGAAAAAAGGTAATCAATGCAGCGAGTGTAGTTGCGGCGCGCGGCGTAATGTAGGGCGGTATTCCTGTCATATTCATCCGAGATATGGATGTCAGACAGTGATTTCAGGATCGACAGCGTAGTAGATTCTTTGAATTTCTTGAAAATATGTTCCAGCGGCGATTCGTTATTACGATCATAAATACGTAAATCAGCGTTATTTGTGATCAGAAGCTTTGTGACATTAATTTTTCTGAGTTTTATTGCATATTGTACGGGCGTGAAGCCGTCGTAGGTTTGATTGACGTTTTCGCCTGACTTTACCAAGGATTCAATTTCGGTGAGAGTGCCTGCGAGGATGGCGGAGACTAACGGAAGCTGGTTCATATAAGGCTGTAGGTAAAAAGTTTCTATAAAATTTATTATAGAAGGATTTACCCTAAACACTTAATTTTCAAATTCTATATTTTTAATTTAATTATGCGAAAGATAGGGAGTGATAAAGATTTCCGGCTCAAAACTTTAATCTATTAGATGCTTCTTCAGTGTCTCCAGCGTCTTTATCAGCAAGATCGACATTCACCTTCAAATCTAAAAGAAGAAGTACAATTTTAGTGTTGTTATGAATAACAGCTTGCATCAAAACTGAGGTGCCATGTTCGTCCTGAAAATTAATGTCTGCACCTTGAGCGATCAAGCTTTTTACTTTTTTGAGACTGCCTTTCGCGGCGGCTTTAAATGGACTTTCGTTCAATAGTTTGTTGTCTGTATCTACATGATGACGCCGTCTGATTTCGGCAATAAGGTCCATTTCTAACACTCCAGGATGCTCCGGTCAAAAACCGGTCATTAAATAACCTGGGGTAGAAACTTTTCAACGCTCTTTTCCCCAGGGCCCTGGAAAGTTTTGCACGCTTTTTAACAGGCTCCAACTCGGAGTCAATAATTTTACTGACGACCGCAGGTGCTAACGCTTCATTAAATCGCTTTTCCCAGGCATGGTGCTTCTATACCTATGACGGTAGATGAATTTTTTCTAAAGGGAGCGCGAAGACATAGTCGTTATCACTCTCTAGTACTACAGTTGTAGATTATTTTTCTCCCTGCGTCGTCGGTAATGGCAGGCACGGGCAACGGCTTGATGGCGTCTTCGCCATAGCGACCAGTTGACGATATGCATGATTCTCGGCGGATGCCGCCACAGCCATTGCCACAACAGCTTGCGCACTTCCGGTACCGTCAACGGGATCAGAGCTGCCGCTGCTTCCAGGCTTGCTTGCTCAGCAGTTTCCGGTTTTTTTTGCCGATGACGCGTCTTTTTCATGGCGGCACAACACCGCCAAATACGCCAACGCGGCCATTGCCAGGGTCATGTGTCGGTACCAGCCGTGCCAACTGCGCACTTCATAGTGATCCAGCCCGATTTCGCCCTTGGCCGCCGCAAAGCACTCTTCCACCGTCCAGCGCGTGCCTGCTACCCGCACCATTGTCTGCAGGTCCGTGCCAGGCGGTACATAGCATACGTAATAAGCCAGCTCCCCATCAGTCAACCGGCGCCGTAGCAGCAGCCAGCGTTCCCCCGGCATCTGCCAGGACAGCAAAGGTAGCCTCAGCCAGTCATACCAACGCGGCCCCTTGGCGCCATCGCCCGCCGACAGCCTGGTCCAGTCTTGCGGCTGGACCGTGGCCGCCAGCTGGGCCACGGTCTTTTGGCCGGTCGAGTCCGGCCACACGTATTGGTTGCTCGCCACCGCCAGCACGAAGTGCAGGTCCTGCTGTTCCAGCCATGCGCGCAGGCTGCGGTTGTCACCATACACGGCATCGCCAGTGACCCAGGCAAACGGTACCTGCGCGGCAACGGCTCGCTCGATCATGCGCTGCGCCAACTGCGGCTTGGTGGCAAAGTCGACTGCTTCAGGCACTTTCGCGGCAGCCCGTCGGACCATGTCGTCAGCCCACTCCTTGGGCAAATACAGTTCGCGGTCCATCAACGCACGCCCCCGCGTACTGGCATAGGCCAGAAACACGCCAATCTGGCAGTTCTCAATGCGCCCGGCCGTGCCACTGTACTGGCGCTGCACGCCGACCGAATGTCGGCCTTTCTTGATAAAGCCGGTTTCGTCGACCGCCAGCACGGCATCGGGCTCGCCCAGATGCTCAATCATATACGTCCGCACGTCATCACGCACCGCATCGACATCCCAGCGTGCCCGGTCCAGCAAATGCTGCAGGCTATAGGGCGTCTGTCGTTTGACCGCTTCCGACAATTGCCAGCTGGTTTTGCGCTCAACCGGGCTGAGCAAGCCCGTCACGTAATCCAGTGCCCGTTGCCGCATGGCCTGCCGGCCAAAGTGCCGGCCTATTCTGACAAACCAGGTCTGCAGCTCCGATTGCCAGTTCGCCGCCTGGGTCACGAACTGCTTTGCCATCGCATTCATCATTCACCTCGCCAATGCTTACGATCAAAAACACATTAGACTGTGCGGGCAACATCAATATCCCTGAAATTACAACTGTAGTACTAGACACAAAAAACGCGCGGCGGCGCGAAAATAAAAAGCCAGGTCTAGTTTGCAGCCAGCAAAACTCAGCCTTCATTAACGCGGCGCTTCGCTTGCTGGCTGGCTTGGTTTTATTTCAGATTCATATGGTTAATAGCTTGATGCCCTACTGCCAGCGCATTAACAACATCCTCATGTAACGCCGCATTCGCAACGGTGAGCTCGGCGTATTCAAGTTCCCGCCCAGGCTTTCTGTATGTTATGTCGGGCGAAACAGCCACAATTGCCCTGGAAATTTTATGAGCGGTATAACCCTCGATCAACAGCGCCTTAGCCACCCAAAAATCAACTGTACTCATATCAAGATCGCCTTTAATGCAGCCTTTTTCGACTAGCCCTATAACTCTGCTGAACTCAGCTTTGTAAGCTTTGACGACCAGGGCATCATTACGACCTAGCGGATCAGATTCGTGGCTTTTGATTGCCTCAAGCCGTGCCACCTTAACTTTTGCCGCTTTAGATTTTTCTTTTTCAGCGTCTCTGTTTGCCATCATCTTAGCGACTTGGAGTCTTGCTTTTTCACAAATGGCGCCGGAGTGGGTGGCTTTGACTATTGTAAAGCGGCCATTTTTGCTGGGTTTTCTGTTTGAAAATCCGGCCAGCCGGAACGCATGGACAACGCCGCCTTGAATATTTCCTTCGCCATACAGCTTGTCGATATCTTTAAACAGCTTGTTGACGGTTTCGTGCTCAAGACTTTTACTATCGCGCTTGGTGCGCGGGATTTTGATGATCGCTTGAAAATTGTCGTCCGATGATTCTTGGATTAAAACGGGTGTGTACCCGGACTTCATGAATGCGGAGTAGCGGCCTTCGAAGCCTTTTTTTTGCTCATGGAGATCATCGACCAGCAGGTAATAAAAATGGGGATCTACAGGCGTGATATAGACGTCATACCCCCGGTTATTTTTAGAGATAAGCACATCAATGTCGCTCTCGATTTCAGAGGCCGTTTTCAGATCATAGTGATCGTCCTCATGTTTATTTTTACTTTTACCCAAGACGCTATGCGTGTAACCACACTTTTTGATGCGCTCTTGATCGCGGTCAATGAAGGTCACCCGGTACAGAGGGGATCCTAACGCCTCATGTTGTTTATGCCATGCGGCAATTTTTATTGCTTTTTCCCTTGTTCTTCGATCGCCTGGTATATCGTTGTTTGATTTTCCAGCAGCTGTGTTATTTGTGCTGCGGGAGTAAGGCGCGGCAATAGCTGATACTCGATCAGCAACCACATTGAGCCGGTCAGCATGGCTACCGTCAAGACCACTGCCGACAATAGCGGTAATAGTATTTTTTGCCTGGGGGG
>SWBY01004678.1_pt1 | contig 15021 bp, 7 predicted proteins | sample 4693071 | NCBI WGS metagenome assembly SWBY01 (sample SAMN10267273, study PRJNA491770) | bioreactor metagenome | isolation source: DHS bioreactor inoculated with marine methane seep sediment | place: Japan: Omine Ridge, Nankai Trough | collected 2006-05-06 | reverse complement strand
GTTGACAGCAGAATGGTGCGTTCCATGATATTTTCAAGTTCACGGATGTTGCCCGGCCATGGATATGCTCTGAGCGCCTCTAGTGCATCTTCGGAAACCGTCTGAATTTTACGATTAAGGCGTTCATTGAATATCCGAAGAAAATGATTAACCAGGGGGGGAATATCATCGGGTCGTTCTCGAAGCGGCGGAAGATGTATGGGTACGACATTAAGGCGGTAATAGAGGTCCTGGCGGAATTTCCCGTTTTCCACAGCGTTTTCAAGATTCAGATTAGTGGCCACTACCAACCGGATATCCACTTTGATCGTTTTCAATCCACCGACCCGCTCAAATTCGAGTTCTTGAAGTACCCTTAACAGTTTAACCTGCATCTCCCGGGAAAGTTCACCGATTTCATCCAGAAAAAGGGTTCCTTTATGCGCGAGTTCAAACCGGCCGGGCTTGGAGGTGACCGCTCCAGTGAAAGCGCCTTTTTCATATCCGAAAAATTCGCTTTCCAGGAGAGTTTCAGGGATGGCGGCACAATTCACCTTGATGAATGGCTGATTTTTCCGTGATGAATTCTGATGGATCATGTTTGCGATGAGTTCTTTTCCGGTTCCGCTCTCCCCGGTAATCAGGATAGTTGACGGGCTGTCCGCTACCACATGGACCAGATCCAGAATCTTTTTCAATTGGTGACTATGAGCGATGATACCGTTTTCTTCCACCGTTTCATTATCGTGGAACTCCTTCAGGTTGAACCGGTAGATCCCTTCTGCTTTCGTAACGGCTGCCCGGAGTTCATTGATGTCAAATGGTTTGGTAATATAGTCTCCGGCGCCTTCTTTCATGGCCTGCACAGCGTTCTCCACCGTGCCATGTGCCGTCAGAATAATCACCGGTGTATCGGGATAAAGCCGGGACAGGTTTTTCAACAGGGTCATGCCGTCCATCACAGGCATATTTAAATCCGTGATAACGATTTCCCGCGGATCTTTCTTCATCTCATTCAGGGCAGCATGACCATTTTCCGCCGTGGTGACATCATACCCTTCACGCTGAAGCGTGGCTTGTAGAATTCGCCGCATATTAGTTTCGTCATCGACAACCAGTATTCGGGGTTGATCCGTCAACGTCTCACCTCAATTCCTGTTTTTCATCTGATATCACAGGAGAATTCTCTATTCCTGCCTGATCATTTCCGGTCACTTCCTCATCCTGCTCATCATCTGACAAAGGTTGGGAGATCGTAAACCGGGTACCGCCCAGATCGGATTGGGATACTGTGATTTCTCCATGCAAGTTTTGAACGATCTGGTGGACAATTGCAAGTCCCAGCCCCGTTCCTTTTTCCCGGGTGGTAAAAAAGGGCTGAAAAAGAAGATTCATATCCTTTTCAGCAATGCCCGGACCGGAATCATCCACATGTACAATCAGGGTTTGAGAATTTTCAGGGATGCCGGCTGAGATGCGAATGATACCGGATTCCTCAAGCGCTTGAACCGCATTGGTAATCAGGTTGGACAGAATCTGTGTCCAGGCATCATCTGATATTTTCAAATCAGCTGCATCCGAATCTATTTCAGAAGAAAACTCCACCGGAAAATCCCGTGCACGGGCCCTGAACCCTTTTATAAGGCGATTGATCAGTTTTCCGAATTGTTCTTTTTGAACGCTTCCGTCGCTGGATACCGGACGAGCGTAACTCAGAAATCGTTCAACAAACCGGTTTAACCGATCGACTTCATCGGTAATCATGGTGAAAAATTCCTGGTGGGTGGGATCCAGTTCCAGAGGTTCCAGATACTGAACAGCTGCTTTGATCGTTGCCAGGGGATTGCGCACTTCATGAGCCAGTCCGGAGGCGAATTTCCCCAGAGCAATCAGATGTTCCTTGTATTTTTCCATTTCAATCACCCGTGCATGAGTGATGGAAGCAGCGATCTGGAGTGTAACGGCATTGAGCATATCGTCTTCACGCCGGGTCAGATCAGTTTCAGGATCCTGAAATCCCAGAGTAAGAAAACCCAGAAAATGTTCTGCGAAAAAGAGTGGGAAACAGAGTTGTGCGCGAAGTCGAAGGAGATTCCGGTACAGGCCGCTGCGACGATGTTTCAGTGAATCCGGTAAACCGCTCCGAAGTTCCATGGCCACCTGACTCTGGCTGACATAACCCCGGCGGTACCGCATGGTATCCATGAGTGCTTTCGGTGTTTCGATGGCAGTACCCACGGGCCACCGGATATCGTCACCTTCCTTTAGAATCAACCGCCGGTCAAACCTGTCATAGAGATAAATTCCGAAAGATTTTACACGGTTTGCTGACCGTAATGTCCGGGCGAGTCCCCGGATGAGATCTTCTTCGGAGATGAGATGTCCCATCTCACGGCTGAACGATTGCAGTTCCTGAGTAAATTTTAATGATTCAGTACCTAAAACACGATCAGCCTGACCCTCAACAATGGCTTTTAAAGGTTCATAAAGGGCAACCAGTACAAATACCGCAACCAACAGAGACATGATGGGCGTGTAAGGGGTATCCAGATACCAGTCACCCAGTATTCCAGTGAGAAACCAGAACAAAAATGTAAAAACGAAAATTACAAATGCCCGGCCGGCAAGACGCCCAAAATCAAACAATCGGTGCCTCATGATGGCCACTGTGATAAACCCTGTGTAAATCAAACCGCCCAGAGCACCGTAAGATACGGTCTGAAAACCCAGCAGCGGCAGCATAGCTGTGACGCCTCCCAATGCGGCGGCAATCATACCGATGAGCACGTACATCAACCTGAATTTCTCCTGCCGGGATGATGTCAGCCTGATCCGGTTTATCAGATGAATCGCGCCCCAGATTACAATGGGGAAAATATATAAAAACGCCAGTATTTTAAACAGGTATTCCAGCACATGGGTATGTTTTAAAGAGAATGCCAGAAGGAAATACGTAATAATCAATAACCCGCTGCTTATCCACAAACCGATACTGAGACGTACTTCCTGAAGTGCCCGGTACCGTAACAGGACCAATAAAAACAGATAAGTGGCAGGGGTCACCAGAAGGATGCCAGGCATGAAAAAATAATGGGAATTTAAAACGATTCCAAGGTTCCATAACGCAAATGAAAACGACAGCAGCGAAAAGGAACGATTGAGAGTGGTACGCCATCCCCGGCGTTTTACTAAAATATAAACCGTCAGAAATAAATTGGTGCCGAATGCGACAACGGCGCTCTGGGATCCAAATTCAACCATGAATTTCTCCTGCCACAGGTTGTTCAGTAGTAGAAATTAGCAAATGTGCGGGAAATGCTCAATCAACATTGGATAATTGCCCGGGGGAAGCGATGTGTTATAATGGCGCTGAAGTTAAACTGATCTTCATGGAGTATATCGTGGCTGCCCGATCTGATTACAATGCAGTAAACAGGGAACACCTATTGGCAGCGAATGTTTTGTGTCATCCGGCGATGATATCGGGAGATGCTTTTGAAACCCTGGGCATTTCGGTGTGTCCGACCCGGTTGATCAAGATGCTTGAGGATGTTGAAACGTTTTCCATCGCCGTGTCCCGGAAATCCCGCCGCACATCCACCGGCGCGACATGGGTCCGTGAAATCTGCCACACCATGGAAATGCTGGATCCCCGGAGGGCAGTGTTTATTGGCAGCATTGGTTCCCTCCAGCATGATTTCGCGTCTTACAGATGGTTGAAAATCGGCGGTCAATGCCTGATTGTTTGCACGGATAATCACACATGGGACGATTCTGATGACCCATCACCATACCGTTTTCTCCACCGCCAATCAGGCATTATCAGACTGGTTCCCTGGAATCCAACCCGCCGGCCTCCGGATCGAAAATCCGTGCAACCCATGAGGGACCGTCTGGTATTTGCGATGAGCGATTGCGTTTATCCGGTCTCTATGCGGAAATCCGGAAATATGGCAGATCTCTTATGCGAATACAGGGAAATGGGCGGTGCCGTAAAATCGATTGATATCAGACGGAAGGGGCGAAACGGTGACAAAGCAGAGACACTTATGCCTGAGATATTCCGCACAAGAGACCTCACCCGCACCCATGAGTCAATTGAAGATATTGCCCAGAAATATCTCTGGCATTTCACCCGTGGCCGGGCAGCACCCTGGCCGGGAGATGGCTGGGAAATTTATCTGGATGGATTGGCAGGGGAGGGCCAACGGGTTCCCTATTCCACTGTGGATGCGCTGGAACGGATTCTGTGTTCACGGAAAATCATGGCCTCACGGTATCTCATTCGGGGCGGTTATCCCGTTGTCTGTCTGAGTGATGCTCCGTTTTCCCATATACGGGAAATGAATCAATGGCAGGTTCATCTGAGACGGACACGATTTGAGTTGAGCGGTATCGGTATTCGGAGAGAAACAGCGATTCAGATGGGAGCAAAACCCGTTATTTACGGATCCGAATCCCGGTTCAATGAACTGGATGAACGTGATCGGTTCCGGTTTCAAAAGGATGCGGTCAAATCAGGGGACTGGCGCAAAGAACAGGAATGGCGTATTCGGGGTGATATCGATTTGCGCGGGGCATCCAAAAATGAACTTGTTGTCATCGTCCGGGATGAATCCGAATATTCCCGGATCAGAACAAATACCTCGCTTCCCATTTATGTTTTCCTTTCTGAGTGATGTGCAGTCAAAAGTTCATTTCCGGCAATACCAGGAACATCATGAAACCGACCTCAACCCAACCTGTACCGCGGATTCGTCTCCCTGGAAAATCTACTGGCACCCGATTTCCAAACCCTCAATTCCGGTGACACGGAAGATCTGGTGCTGTATGATTTCGACAACGACGGTGATTCGGATCTGGTGACGGTGGACAGTCGGGGAACGGTGCGGTTTTATGAAAACTACCGGTCAAACGGATTCAGTGAAGTGGGAAAACCGGCATATGTCAGCGGGTATGGAAAGATGATGATTCAGGACAAGGACGACGACGGCCAGATGGATGTGGTGGTGGAAGTGGCGCCGGGCGTGGATGAGATTGTTCATGTCGGCGGTACATTCGGTATTCAGCCGCTTCCGCCGTCAGGGAAACGGGCGATCCGTTACGTGCTGTTTGATCACCTCGGTTCCGCCAAAATGCTCATTAACGATGAGGGCAATGTCGTATGGCCGGAGGAACAGTCCGACGCCATCAATAAGCTTCTGCCCTTCGGTCAGGAGCTTGAGACAAACCAACCCGGCACCCAGACAGAGTTGAGTTACAATCTCAATTTCACTAACAAAGAACTTGACCGGGCACTGAAACTGAACTATTTCGGGTCGCGATACTACCATCCGGATCTGCCACGATTTCTTTCGGTAGATCCGGTGAGTGGGAAACCCGGTATTCCGTTGAGCTGGAACCGGTATTTGTATTGCCGAAATGATCCGGTTAACTACCTGGATCCGGATGGGGAGGATAGCATCACGGAAAACCCAAAAATCATGCAAGTGTTTTTGGAAATGGCAGCAGATTCAGGACATTTTATACCGGAAGATAGAGAGCAGGGTGCATTTGTTAAACGTGCAAATGATGGAAGTCAATTTGTTGACAGATCGGGATGGGCACCAGCAGGCAGGAGAAGAGCCACATATAGCGGTCCCCCACTGCTTCAACCAGCAGAGGCTCAAGTGCACACCCACCCGAAACTTGCTGGGGGTCGTTTATCAGGGCCAGATAAGACGTGGTTAAGGACGTGCAAAGCCGTTTATATCCTATCGAATAAAGGAATTTTCAGACAACTAGCAGGTGAAAAAAATGGACAATATGTTGAAGGTTCAAATTGGCAGAGTGAATTTGCTGAATTCTTAAAGGCATATAAAGAGGATCCCGATTATTTTGATGAAGCATTTTTTGGACCTGTTCCCCAAGGCACAGAGCAAGCCTTGGAAGAGTACCCCTCTTACGTTGATACTAGTGATAGTGCTCAGTAGGAACTGAACTTTTACGGGATTGAGGAAAACATGAATAAACTGTTAAAATGTAAATCACATCATGATTTGAGGTTTCCTTTGATTAAGAACGTCCTGATCGTATTGTTACTAATTTCTGTAATTTTCGCATTCGTCGGTGCTAATAAGTGGGAACTCAATCCAATTTGTAGAGTATCAAAAGTACAAGAGAATCTTTGGTGCCTTTATTTTCCATCTGGTGCACATATACTGAATTTAAAATCAGGTAAAGAACTTGAATTTAAAGGGTTAGATAGCAATACAGTTGTGGACATATCAACTTCATGGATCGATAATGATGCTAGTATCATCTTGACTCAAAATGGCAAGTTGTGTGAGTTTTATCATCTAAAATCGAAAGTAGTTTCTAAACTTGAATCAATGAATATTCACTTGGGTTATTATGAGGAAATCATCCGTCTTTTCAAATATGAAGACGGTGGCATATTGCTGACAACAAACCGAATAATTAAATTCCGTAATGCTGGTATCATTGATGGTTCAGAATATTATTGCCCATGGGCTATTGTGACTAGTTGGTCAAATCTTGAGAAAAAATTGGATGAGAGCGGCCTAATGGTGAAACAACCATCTATAACGAAACTCAGCAGGGAATATCTTGGAAATCATGCACTTCATGAAAATGAAATTATATTTGCCATCGATTTAGGTGAATCCGGTGGCGGATTCATTAGCATCTCTTTTGCTGAACGATTGGTTGAGAGTAATGAACAAGTTTTTTATTCCTGTGAATCGGTGACGGACATCGTTTCGTCGAACTCCAATCAATTCAAGTTTATAGCAGTATCTGGTTTGGTTAATGGAATATGGTCATCAGGTAAGGTGTTTGGTATTAAGCCCGATACGACTACATCAGTTATTCTGAATGGTGATGAAAAGTTGTTCAAACACCTGGAATTAAAACCACATATTCAATTCTCCGGTGTGCCATTCTATGGAATAATCAGCCAATGTAATGATATCCTTAAATTTGTTACGGAAGAAGGTGTTGTAATCACTCTCCCGAAATCCGGAAAGCCCAAAGTAGAATCCAGGGAGTTCAAACCCTTTGAACTTGGACAATACTATATCTACGATGATCAATCCGTCGTTGTAAAATTCGATATTGGAAAAACACGACCACCTGTTGAAATTATGGTGGCACACGAAAATTGATACCTAATGCGAAAATGTACGCTTTGTAATTGGATTCACGAATAAAATCACCGACACCATGGCAAAAGCAATTCCTCTGACCAAGCAATATCCAGGCATCTGGAACAGATCCCGCCTGTCCTGCCATAGCCTGGTATAAATATTGAGTTTGATTAAAGATATCGATGGCGACTGCGGACATCTCGGAAAGCGCAGGACAAATTGGAAATGCCGGCAAAACAACCGCAACGCCTGGTGAACCCTAAAAAGCAATGGGGAAGTGTGAAGGGGGGCAACTGAGCGGTCCCTTTCATCACGGATTTGTAGTTGTTGGAACTCGGGATGAAAGGATACTATAATGCTGTGCAATCATGTTGCGTCCTTGCAGGACTTGGAACTCGTATCATCATTTTATACCCGGGACTCCGCAGGGCTCCGTCCCGGGCTGATATGTTGTGCCCCTTCAGGGCACCGGGGAAACCACTTGTTCCGGACTATCTTGAGGAGGTCCCAAGGACAAAATACGGGGTTGGGGGAAAGAAGTTTAATTATTCACTCATAGCAACAGGTTATACACTCGGTTTTTCAGCAGATGGATTGGTGTATTGCGAATACACGCATTTATGGACTATGGGAAAATGGATCTGCGATGATTGAACCCCATGAAGAAAGTAAGTAGGGCTTGAACTCAAAACAGGCATCTTTCTAAAAGAAGGAGAAAGGCATCAAATGAGTCTTACAAAGGAAAATTTTCATTGGTTTCAGTTCATGGTTCAAACATGGATTTAATTATAAGATCCAAATGGCGCATGATGGGACTTATAGTTGTAGTCATCATAGTCATTCTTCTAGTTCTCTTCCTTAATCCATATGATGTCTTAACAAAAAAATCTTCATCATTTTCTTTCGATCGCTTTGATAAAATTAAGATAGGTGACCCCATTTCTTTGGCAATAGATACTCTTGGCGATCCTATATCAACCTGTGAGGTTTCTAGCATAAATGCCTGTAAGGCATATGATTTTATGGGTGATTACCCGGACTGGGTCTTTGGGGGTACGGAATGTTGGTTGCTCGTCGACGAAAATGGCACCGTTGTTGAAAAAAGAAAGGTAGTTGAGCCTTAAAGTCCACGTTTAAATTAATTTTGAGGAGTTGGACCAGCGGATCCATTTTAAACAAAAGGAACGTTTAAAATCCAGAAACAGGAAATCTCTACACATTCTGCAAATTCTCCACATTCCCCCGCCACAGCCACTTCCGACTTCGCCCTTTTGAAAATCGAATCAAGAAAACAAGCCGGATGATACAAGTTGTTAACCTGCCCTCACTATTTCGCAGAAAATGCCCCCATTTTAACCGGGCAAAACCAAAATCAAGGTAACAAACCGAAACCGGCCGGGGTGGGGCAGACAAAGTAAAATCTTCTCCAATGAACCGTGCACTTCACCCGCCTTCGCTTGCTTAATTCGGTGATTTTAAGCTTTCGATATTGCGCTTCTGCGGGTCAGGCGGATCCAACTCCGCTGTTCCAGCTAGACCCAATCCGAAAAGGGTAAAGACTTGAATAGAAAGACATAATAGTTTATTCCTTATGTGAATTGTACGTATTGAAATTGGTTTTTTGCCTATATTTTACTTTTTACGCCTGCACGGAGGCAGGCGCCACCCTTCCTATTTTTTTAAAAAAATAGGGGAAAGAGGGTGGCGCCGGCGTCTCTGCCGGTGATTTGGAAGGTGGCGAATTGAAAAAACACCTTTTCGGATAGGGTCCAGCTACAGTCCGGATATGGCTGCAACGCCGGCTGTTAAAGGCCATTTTTCACCGGGGATAACCTGGTTTGGAACTGAAATGATGACCGAATGAGATGATTTTGTTATAATAAAATTGCGAACATCAATCGACGAGGGCTTGAAAATGACACAACTATTGGAACAGGCAATATCTGAGTTGACAAAGCTTCCAGAACTTGATCAGAACAAAATTGCGAGATGGTTAATTGAGGAACTTCTGTCTGACCGGAAATGGGATCATATGTTTTCTGAATCTGAGAATTTCTTGTCGGATCTTGCAGACGAAGCTTTGGAGGAGCATTCTCTTGGCAAGACCGAACTTCTGGATCTTGAAAAATTGTGATATCCCGCACAACGGATAAATTCAGGAGAAGTTTTGGGGCATTGCCGGATTCCATAAAGAAGAAGGCGAAAGAAAATTACAAGCTTTTTGGCAGTAATCCCTATCATCCAAGTTTACGGTTCAAGAGGATCCATTCGACAAAACCAATTTATTCAGTGCGAATTACAGTCGATTATCGTGCTGTTGGCATTGTGAAGAACAGTGAAATTATCTGGTACTGGATTGGCGGACATTCCGATTACGACAAGTTGTTAAGCAAACTATGAATTGACTCACCCGCCTTTTCTTCCTCATCACCATCGTGACAGTATGTGTCTTTCCTGTGCTTGCTCATCTGCCTGAAACATCCACATAAAACGATGATCTGGTGAGCGGCACACCGGAAATTCCCATCAGTTTGAACCGGTATTTATATTGCAGAAATGATCCCGTTAATTACTTTGATCCGTATGGGATGGATCCCTATAATTTTACATTCCGTGGTATCCCGATGGCAGCTGATTTGGGAATATCTATTTTACTATCCAGCAGTTGTGCAAACCACCTCTGATATATTCCAAACAGCTAAACACGGATCGCAAGCAATTGGATCAGGTGATTTCGATTCATATGCACCCACCATGGTTAGTGGCGTGGTTATGGGTGCCGGCATTTGGTTTGCTGTTGAATCAATTGTCTTAATGGATACTTGCTTAGGCAGGCCTGCGTGAAAGGTCATAGAAACTTATGACTGTCGAACTGAGTGATTGGCAGAATTATTGCTTCATAGGGAAATGGTGGTTTTTTTCTTTATTTTAGCAGGAGGCATTTATGTTGCGAACAATCATTAGAGCAGGATTTATATTAACACTCTCAATTACTTTATTTATCCCCATCGCTGTTCAGGCTGAAGAAATCACGGTTAATCTCCGGGACGATCTCTATTCCGTTGACAGCCGTTCCGAGGGTCAATACCTGGACATGGAGAATTTCGGGATCCGGAACATCCCGGGCAAACCGAGATTGCCATCCCGGATTGTTGCGGTGGCAATACCACCGGGCGCCAGTGTAACGGATGTTCGTGTGACCACGGAGTCACAGATTGAACTTACCGATGATTACAATATTCCCCCGGTAACGCTTCGGCGTGTTATTGGGGATGAGAATCCTGAGTTACTCTTAAAGCAGCAGGCAGAATATCAACAGAATTATAATGCGGTATATACCCGGAACGGATTTTATCCTGAATCCATTATTGAGTTTGTCCGCCAGGCCGGGTTTCGGAAGTATAACATCGCTGATGTGCGGGTGATACCCTTTCAATATAACCCCATGACGGGATCGATGATTCTGAATCGCGGGATAAAGATTCATATTACCTATACAATGCCGGATCTTGATGTTGTTCATATCCAGGATAACTCCCTTCGTATGGAGGCAGAGGCCGCCGGTTTCATCGAAAACTATTCCGATACGGTACGCTGGTACGATCATCGGCCGATTCAACGGGGTCTCCACGATTTCGTGATCGTAACAACCGAAACCCTCTCATCCGAGATCACATCACTGGTGGAATGGGAAACTCTTGCCAAAGGCCGTGAGGTAAATGTGGTGACTGTTGAGTGGATCAGCGCCAATTATTCCGGTGTGGATCTTGCCCAGAAAATCCGAAATTTCCTCATGGATAAATATCCGACCTCCCAGTGGGGTATCGAAGACGTCCTGTTTGTGGGACGGCATACGGAAGTACCCATGCGAAAAATTTCATATGAGATTGGTTATGGGAGTCCCCGAACCGATTTTTATTATGCGGAACTTTCCGCACCGGATTCTGAATCATGGGATTCCAACGGGAATGGTCAGATCGGAGAGACTGCTGATGCGATCGAGTATTACAGCGAGATAAATGTGGGTCGGATTCCCTGGAGTGACCCTGACATTGTTCGTGCTGTCTGCGAGAAATCCATTGCCTACGAACAGAACACCGATCCGGCTTTCAAAAAGAACATATTACTCATGGGCGGCTATTTCTGGGCTGATACGGACAATGCCGTGCTCATGGAAGAAAAAGTGGATCAGGTGTGGATGGCGGATTGGACCATGACACGGATGTATGAACAAAACTCACAGTATTATTCCACCTATCCCTGTGACTACGAATTGGTTCACAGTAATGTTTTGGATGTCTGGCCGGACGGACAATTTGCGTTTGCCAACTGGGCGGGTCATGGCTCACCCACCGGGGCGTATATTCTTGGCAATGGTTCTCAGTTGTTCATCGGTGCATCGGACTGCCCGGTCCTGGGAAACGATTATCCATCCATTATTTTTGCCGATTCATGCAGCAACAGTGATACGGACACCAACAATCTCGGTCGAGCCATGCTGGCTCAGGGAAGCGTTGGTTTTGTGGGTGCCACAAAAGTGGCATTGGGCAGCGGCGGTTGGGCCGGTCCGGAGGACGGCTCAAGTCAGTCACTGGATTATCATTTCACCACGGGTGTTACATCCGGTGAGTATTCCCAGGGAGCCGCCCATCAACGAGCCCTCCGAAATGTCTACCTGGATGACGGCTGGTACTATGATCTGTATGAAATGTGCGAATGGACCCTCTGGGGAAATCCCAATCTTGGCATGGGGGATGTTTTGAGCAGTAATGGAATCATCGCTCTGGATCAGGATTATTATGCTCCGGGAACTGAGGCTGTTGTGACCGTCACGGACCGCGATCTTGTGACGGATCCGAATCTTCAGGAATCGGTGGATGTGACCATCACCACGGATACCGGCGATACTGAAGTTCTGACACTTCTGGAACCCGGTACGGATTCATGGGCACTGCTTGGCACGTTAAGTCTGGCTGAAAACTCTGCAATCCCCGGAAATGGTATTCTGGAGGTTGGTCACGGCACGGTTCTGACAGTGACCTATATCGATGAGGATAACGGATTCGGCGGTACTGATATCGCAAAAACCGCCACCGCAACTGTGGATGCCATCCCACCGGAAATTCTGAATGTAAGTATTGATAAATGCACGGATCGATCCTTTACTGTTTCGTGGGTCACTGATGAGGCGACCCGGGGTCTGGTTTGTTACGGGCAGAGTGTTCCGGATCAGAATGCGTATTCCGCTGCTGAAACGACGACACATACAGTCCGGATAAGCGATCTCGACAGTTGCATGACCTATCTTTTTTATATCGAAGTGCAGGACGGAGCCGGGAATATTGCTGTGGCGAATAACAGCGGTGAAAACTATGCCGCTGATACCATGCAGCTTGTTGAAATGGTTTCAGTTGATCTATCGGTTAATCCGGAATGGCTGATTTCCGGCGGCGCATGGGCGTACGGACAGCCCACCGGAAATGCGGGTGATCACGGCGGTCCGGATCCCACATCAGGCAAGACCGGAAACAATGTGTACGGGTATAATCTTCAGGGTGGATATGAAAATGATGAGCCGGCATATTCCCTGACAACAACACCGTTCGACTGTTCAGGAAAAGAGGGTGTGGTTTTCTCATTCTGGCGATGGCTGGGTGTGGAGACTCAACCCTATGATTATGCGGCTGTGCAGGTCAGTAATAATGGCGCCGACTGGGTCAACATCTGGGAGAACCCCTCGGTAACACTCGACGATGGTGAATGGGTATATCAGGAATTCGATGTTTCGGAATATGCCGATGACAGCGCTGCCGTCCAGTTCCGCTGGGTCATGGGAACCACGGATCAGGGATGGACATATTGCGGCTGGAATATTGATGATATAAAGATTTCATATGCATTTTCATGCAATGAGCCGACCCCGACACCGGTGCCCGAGATGCAGTATGGAATGAACCTGCTCCTGGACGATATCGATCTTGAAACCGGGGATCAGTTTAATCTGCATTTCTGCCTTTTGAACAGCACTGATACAGGCCTCAATCTTGATGTTTTCATCCTTCTGGATGTGTATGGTCAATACTGGTTCTGGCCCTCCTGGACAGCGATCGAAAACGGTATTGATTTCCAGGCAGAGATGGAAGTAAACGCCTACGGAGAGTATCGTGAATCCGCACTGTCATTTCAGTGGCCGGAGCTTCAGGGTGCTGCTGACGGTCTGAAATTCTATGGTGCTGCATTTCATGCGGGATCATTTGAGTTTTGTGGAGAACTGAACATCGTAACGTGGCAGTATCATTAGCTTCAATATTAGTATTGTTTTCGGTTGACCGGGGTTCAACTTTGGAGTAGGTTGCCGACATCCACCTGGAGGGGTGGGATTAATTATTTACCTTCCGCAGGTAACCAATTCGTTTTTTTTAAGTCATAGTTTTAGCAGTTCTGGAACGGGACTGGGTCCGTCAGGCTGCAGGAGGATTGAAATGTCAGAATCAAAAGTACTTTATCGTGTCAGGATGGAAGAACCATCATCTCATTATTTTAAAGTCGAGATGACCATCAGGGAAACCCCGGAAGATATGCTGGAATTGAAGCTTCCCACATGGCTGCCCGGCGCCTATCTTATCAATGATTTTTCAGCCAACATTGAAAGTTTTCAGGCATTCACATCCCGTGGCGAAAACCTGAAATGGATCAAATCAGACAAACTGACCTGGCAGGTTCATACTGAAAAAGGCCAGTCAGTACTGATTAAATATAATGTGTACGGATTTCAACTGGAAGATGACGCCAGTTATCTCAGTGATGAATTCGCCATCCTCAATCCCGGCACTGTCTGTCTCGTGGCCATGCCCCACATGGAGGATTCCTGCGAGTTGAAACTGGATCTGCCCGATGATTGGAGCAAAGTATCCACGGGAATGACCTGTGTGAATCGGGACGAACGGCTTTATCAGGCGGATGATTACCATGAACTCATGGATTGTCCCATGCTCATCGGTAACCATTTCACTGATGTGTTTGAAGTGGATGGGATCCCTCATGAGGTTGCCATCGAAGGACGCGGTAATCTGGACGTTCAAGCTTTTGTGGATGATCTGAGGAAAATTACGGAAGTAGAAATCCAGATGATGAAACACGTGCCTTATAAACGGTATGTGTATCTGTTTCTTCTAAGCAATAAAGCTGCCGGTCTCGAACACCGCAATTCCACCCTGATTTTTGAAAACAGGTTCAATTTCAAACCCCGGGATACTTACGTTGAAACCCTGAGTATTTTCTCGCATGAGCTATTCCACGCATGGAATGTGAAAGCACTTCGACCGGTTCCTCTGATCAAACCCAATTATTTTGTTGAGACCTATACGGGACTTCTTTGGTTTTCGGAAGGATTCACCAATTATTACCATCATCAATTTTTGATGAGAGCGGAGATTCTGTCCCTGAAAAAATATCTGGATGCGGTTGCGACCACCGTGCTGCGTTACCGTCGTACCCCCGGGCATGAATTTCAGAGCGCGTATGAAGGCAGTTGGGACGCCTGGATCAAGTATTACAAAGGCAATGAAAACACCAACAATTCCGCCATTTCCTATTACCTGAAAGGATCGCTTATCGCATTTTTCCTGGATTTAATCATTATCAAAGAAACAGAAGGCAAAATGCGATTGGACGATCTGATGCGTGATCTGTACATGAATAAGTTCGTCAAAGCCGAAACGGGTTTCACTTATACTGATGTCATTGAAGCCGCCAGTCGGCTCACCGGGAAGGATATGACTGGATTTTTCCGGTCAACGGTTGAATCCCGCAGTGATTTGCCGTTTGAATCCTATTTCGAGCAGGTAGGTCTTGAACTCAAATCGGATCTGGATCCGGAAGAAAAGAAGGATGA
>SWBY01004870.1_pt1 | contig 15038 bp, 14 predicted proteins | sample 4693071 | NCBI WGS metagenome assembly SWBY01 (sample SAMN10267273, study PRJNA491770) | bioreactor metagenome | isolation source: DHS bioreactor inoculated with marine methane seep sediment | place: Japan: Omine Ridge, Nankai Trough | collected 2006-05-06 | reverse complement strand
ATATCCCCGGGAATATGACCTGTAATTATTTGGCAAATCTATCCTTTTACAATGATGGGTTCACCACCATCAGCCGAACAACTCAGAATAAATGATTTCCCGTTATCCCCCACCGAGTAGTCATACTCCTGTTTCCAGGGGTCCTGCGGAATTTCATCACTGTCAAGATACGGGCCGGCCCAGCCGTCGCCGCAGGGGTTAACCAGACAGTCCATGCTGTCAGGGTAACGGCCCACATCCAGGCGATAGGTGGCCAGTGTTGTCTTCAACATGCTCATCTGACCTTTCGCTGTACCAATTTTGGCTGTATCCAATTTTTTAAATAATCTTGGCCCCACAAGCCCGGCCAGAAGTCCCAGAATAATAACAACCACCATGATCTCAACCAGAGTAAAACCTCTCTGTTTCCGTTGACGATTTTCATTCATTTGTTGTTGATTCAAAGTACATCCTCCAAAAAATTCCATTTATATTAAATGGCGATATCTGACACACTGAATACGGCCATCAACATGGCCACTACGACAAACGCTACCACAACTCCCATCACAAGGATGATCAAGGGTTCCAGAAGCGACATCACCCGGTTCACTGTCACTTTGACGTCATTCTCATAAGTGTCTGCCACTTTAAGCAGCATTGCCTCGATGGACCCCGTCTCCTCGCCAACGGCAATCATATGCACGACCAGGGGCGGGAAACATCCGGTATCCTTCAGCGGGGCCGAAAGACCACCACCTTCTTTGAGTCTGCTGTATACTGAGAGCAGTGAATTACTGATAACGACATTACCAATGATTTCCTTAACGATAGAAAGCGCCTGAAGTATGGGAACGCCGGAACGCACCAGAGTTCCCAGTGTTCGGGCAAAGCGGGCAATTTCTATTTTCTGAAACAAATCGCCCAGGAGCGGCAGATTGAGTTTAAACTGATCCCATTTTTTCCTGCCGTCTTTGGTTTCTACAAACTGTTTCCACGCCACAAATGCAATAAAAACGCCGCCCAGTATGAAATACCAGTAATGCTTCAGAAATTCAGTACCATCAACCAGCAACCGTGTTATCCACGGCAGATCCGCTCCAAGATTGACGAAAATTACTGAGAACTTCGGCAGCACAAAGGTAACCATAAAAATCACCACTGAACTTCCCACAAGTGCAAGAATCAGCGGATAGATACTGGCGGAAACGATTTCCTGCCGGAGCGCCTGAGATGTTTCGAGGAAACCCGATAATCGCTGAATAATCGCTTCAAGAACACCACCGGCTTCACCGGAACGCACCATGTTCACATACAGGCGATTGAAGGTTTTCGGATGCTGGGAAAGGGCATCGGCAAAAGAAGCGCCGCCCTGCACCTTCCGCCGAATATCCTGGACAACCCCTTTCATCTTCACATTTTCCGTGAGATCAGTAGAGATAGCCAGACATCGGTCCAGTTGAATCCCCGACTCCAGCAGAGTAGACAATGTGGTTGTAAAATTCATGAGATCCACATGACGGACCCTCTGAAAAATATTCACCGAGCCTTTCGTGGTGCTGCCTTTTGATGCCTTTGTTTTAATTGCGGATATTGAAATGGGGATCAGGTTTTGTTCCCGGAGAGTCTGAATCACAGCCGCCTCATTGACCGCCTCAAGGGTACCGGTCTTATGGTTGCCGTTTCTTTCTGTTGCTTTATAACTGAATTTAGCCATTATTAATCACCGGATCCTGCGGATCAGAAATTTTCTTCCTGGGTCACACGCATAACTTCTTCTATGGTTGTCACACCGGCTTTGACCTTATCCCAGCCATCTTCACGAAGGGTTCTCATACCGGCTTTTCTCGCCTCCCGTTTCAAAACATTGGCACTGACTCTTTCCACGATGAGATCTTTCATTTTTTCGGTGACCTCGAACAGTTCATAAATACCCATCCGACCTTTATATCCGGTGAATTTGCAACGTTTACAGCCCTGGCCCTGGTAGACCTTAATCCGCTTCGTATCGCCATTGGCAATCTCAAGCTCTTTCATGGCGGCGGGATCCACCGCAACTTCGGCTTTACACTCGGGACAGATCTGCCGAACCAGTCGCTGAGCCAGGACGCCATCAAGACAGGCGGCGATCAGATAATCCTCAACGCCCATATCATGGATTCGGGTTACAGCTCCGCAGGCGTCGTTGGTATGAACCGTGGAGAAGACAAGGTGACCGGTAAGCGCGGACTGAATAGAGATTTCCGCCGTTTCCTTATCACGAATCTCACCCACCATGATCACATCCGGATCCTGGCGGACAATGGATCTGAGTCCGGAAGAAAAAGTCAGGTTGATTTTCGGATTCACCTGAATCTGGTTGACGCCTTTCAACTGGTATTCAACAGGATCTTCCACGGTAATGATCTTTTTATCGGGATGATTAATTTTATCCAGAACCGCATATAGCGTCGTCGTCTTTCCGGAACCGGTAGGTCCCGTGACAAGGACCATTCCATGGGGTTTCCGGATCAGCTGATTAAATCGGTCCAGGCAATTCCCGGGAAATCCCAGAGACTCCAGATCAATGAACATGCTGCTCTGATCCAGAAGCCGCATAACAACACTTTCTCCATACATGGTAGGCACCGTGCTCACACGGACATCGATTTTCCGACCTATAATCCGAAGTCGGATCCGCCCATCCTGAGGCAACCGATGCTCCGCGATATTCAGACGTGCCAGAATTTTGATTCGGGAAATAATGGCGGATTGGAGCTGTTTCGGGGGTGACTCCTGATCAACCAGCACACCGTCAACCCGGTACCGGATTTTTAGATCACCCTCAAAAGGCTCGATATGAATATCACTGGCGCCAATATCCACGGCCTGTGAAAACAGAAGGTTAACCAGTTTGATCACCGGTGCTTCCGATGCCATATCCCGCAGGGTGTCTACATCCTGATCTTCATCCCGGCCAAGAATTTCCAGATCCTCATCTTCCATATCATCCAGGATCATCTTCATACTGGATGTGCCACTCCCATAAAGCTCCTCAATCTGGCGCTGAATCTCATTCTGGTCAGCCACCACAACCTCGACGGACTTACTCATGACCAGTCTCAGGTTATCCAGTATGGTCAGTTGCAGCGGGTTAGAGAGGGCCACACGCACGGAAGTATCCGTTTCAGCGAGGGGCAGCAGGGAATGCTGTCGCATGTATTTGACGGAAAAAGGTGGTTCTTGCAATGGTTCCATCTCATCATCGTCAAGACTGATCAATTCCAACCCCAGAAATTCTCCGAGATTTTCGGCATATTTTCTCGATGACAGCAATCCAAACTCAAGAAGAACGTCCGGGATACTTTTGCCGGTTCTCTGGGATTGCTTGACCGCGATTTCCATATCTTCCAGCGATACAGTGCCGGATTGCAGCAAATGCTGTGAAAAACTTATTTCCGGGGCTTGAATTGCCAACTAGAGCCTCCTCTTCTTCCGGTATTCTCCGGCTCGGACTCCATGAATATACGCTTCATGTTTACTTAAGTTCCTGAAATTATAAAGCCGGGTGTTCATGACGGTATCCTGATGATATGTAAGCAGGGATCTGCCATCACATCTTGTATTTCCCAAAATCCTCGGGTTTTAATGATTTAAGCCAATCCCTGAGTTTCTCAACATCATCAGGATCTGATCCATGCTCAGCAGCATTACACTTCTCTATGACATCCTGACTGACAAAAATCGGTGCATCAAAACGGAGGGCCAGCGCGATGGCATCTGATGGCCTGGCATCAATACTGATGGTGCCGGATTTGGATTTAATATCAATGACTGCATAATAAACACCGTCGCGGATATCCGTGATTAAGATTCTCTCCAGTGTCAATTCCACTTTACTGAGAATCGTTTTAATGAGGTCATGGGTCATGGGGCGAGTCGTTGGAGAATTTTCCAACTCATTCAAAATCGCGTTAGCTTCAAATGCTCCAATCCAGATCGGCACCACCAGATCGCCATCATCATTTTTCAAGATTACAATAGGGGCATTGAACAGTGGATCCACAGCCAGATTTTTTACAGACATTTTTACCAGCATTGTATTCGTCCTCCAGGTTGCGATGAAATCACCGTAACACCCATTTCTTTTATATATTATATCATTAGAAATCAAATGTTTCTACGATAGAAAGTGCAGGTATTGTTGCTCGCTTCCGATGTGATCATTCCTGAGAGAACTTGAATCGGAGTCCGATAAGAATGTCCCCGCCACAAAATTTTTCCAATTCCAGATCGTATAGATATCGTCCTTCACGAAAGAGAGCGATTGCTTGAGGATAAATGGATCTGACCGGTTTACCAATATGTTCCTCCGGGATACGGCTCTCCTCCAGAAAGGGATCCTCCCGGTTGGTGTGGAGTTTCACGAGAAAATGATGAGCAACGGGATGGATCGCCGCCTGGAGGAACAACTTGCCCAGGATATCCGAAGTTGATAGCAGATCATCCGCACCAACCGCTTTGAATTTTTCTTCAGTTTCCTTCTGATTTACGCGAACAATGGTCTTTATTTCGGGATTCAGACTTTTTGATGAAACCAGAACAAAAAGATTAGTAACGTCGTCGGAGGTGGCAATCAGGATTCGCTGGGCAGTTTCAATGCGCGCCTGTTTCAGGACCGGGTTCCGGGTGGGATCACCGGTCAGAAAATCAGATTCACTAATAATATCGTGAAGGCTTGGCGGCAAGTCGGATAATGCATCCCTGCTGATAACAATAAAATCCTGTTTATCAACAATGCACTCTCCAATAATGCTTTCCAGGAGAGCCGTATCAGCAACGATTATTGTATGGTTTCTGTGCTTTTTCATTAGTCTGCCTTTCCAGTATAGCTCAAGACTCTGAAACATCCGTTCAAGGATAACCAGAGACGCGCCCAGAAAGATCGTTGCCGGCAGGAGGGCGTTAAAAATGGTTCCCATTTTACCGGCCATAGTCTGAGGGCTGATATCGCCAAAACCGATGGTTCGCGTTGTGATGACTGTGAAATAAAAGGCATCCAGCCAGGAAAGGTTTTCAACATAGCGATAAAAAACAGTGAATCCGCTTATCATGACCATCATAAAGCCAGCCGATGCCGTGAGATAAAACCCGACCCGTCGGAATAATCTTCTTAATGTCCATCTCCGTTCCATGGACTTGACTATACTGGAAAATTAAGATTCTCTCCAGTCGAGATTGGAGGTAAGATGAAGGAACTGTCACCGATGAAAATTACCGTGATTATAATATTCGCTGCGCTGCTGTGGTACCAGATGTTCAGCCTGAAACTACTCCCGTTCTGGCCGTCCATGGCCATCTCCACGCTCCTGCTCCAGGGTATCGTTTTCCGGCAGATCGGTCTCCCCTGGAAATGGTCGGAATGGTCCCTCAAAAACATTGGAATCGGCCTCGGTTCCGCATTATTGATGTTTCTCATTTTTCTCGCGGGAAACTATTTTTTACGGCATATAGTCGGTCACGGCGGATCTGAAATCGATCGGATCTACACCATGAAACAGAATATTCCCCTCTGGATCGTTGCCCTGACAATTATCTTCCCCATCGCTTCCGGCGAAGAAATATTCTGGCGCGCTCTGATTCAAAAAGATTTCATGGGTCGTTTCGGTACAGTAACCGGCCTGATTCTCGCCACGGCAGTCTATTCCCTTGTACATCTGCCATCCGGTAATCCTGTCCTTTTACTGGCGGCTGCAATCTCCGGATTATACTGGGGCTCTCTCATGATCTGGCGGAAAAGTCTCGTCCCCGGCATCGTCAGTCATGTCGCCTGGGACCTGGCGGTGTTCGTTTTCTTCCCTTTGACATGATGAGCTGAATCAGGAGTAGTGAACTCCAACATACAGACTTAACGGGAGTCCTGCTCTAACAGGCTTTCAGGACATTTTACAGGACAGAACCGTACAGATTCCGGATCGGATCCGGAATGATAAATTGGAAAATTAGCGGGTTTTAGACAGTTTCGGGACAGCGGGCCTAAATTTAAATTTTGAAAAATGACCGAAATCGGACCCTGAGGTCTTCAGGGCTGGTTTTAATGACACCAGAAACAGGATCCCGATATTTGCGAGCCGGTTTCAATTCTTTAATAAAGCTTCCAAATCCCCGAAAATAGACCCGGTTACATCCCCGGATTTCTGAAATAACCTGTTTCAGGATATAAATCACGATATCTTTTGCACGGTCATGAGGTATGCCAAATTCGGAAGCTACTCGTCGCGAAAGCTCACTAAAATTCATCTTGTAATCTCCCTGTGAAACTCTTAATCAATCCGTTCACATAATACTCACCACGATGGACGATCTTACTTCATCCCGTGCGAGTATTGGAAAAAATGGTTACATCTTCCCGATTACAATGTCAATACTATCCGGATTAACGGGGGAGATTATCCTCGCGGTTTCAGACAAGACTCAAGCAATCTGATACCCATAGAGACAATTGGGACTGGCGCTTTCCACCCGAACCATAGTCAGTGTTCCCTGAATCGCTGTGCCGCTGAAATTTACGACCCGGTTATGACGTGTCCGACCCATAAGTTTTCCTCCACCCCGTTTTGCAGCCCCTTCCACCAGCACTTCCACGGATTCACCAATCAAACATTGGTTTTTCCGCATTATGATGCCACGCGCTTCCCGGAGAAGTAACTGGAACCGGGCGGCCTTTGTCCGGATGGGTACATCATCCACTAAATCTGCCGCCTCGGTGCCTTCACGAATGGAGTAATTGAAAATAAAGGCATTCTCATACTCAACTTCTCGAATAAGGCTTAGTGTTTCCTGAAAATCCTCGTCGGTTTCTCCGGGATAGCCAATGATAATATCCGTGCTGAGAGCTACGTCGGGGATGCATTGTTTAATTGCATTCACACGCTCCAAATACGTTTCCCGAGTGTAACCGCGTTTCATCCGTTCCAAAATATGTGAGGATCCGGATTGAGCCGGGAAGTGCAGATAATCGCAGACTTTCGGGAGATCCGCTACAGCGTGGATCAGTGCATCGGACATATCTTTGGGATGCGAAGTCGTAAAGCGGATACGTTCCAGACCTTCAATGGGATCCAAATCACGGAGCAACTCTGGGAAATCCCCGCGTTCACTCCGGTAGGAATTAACATTCTGGCCCAAAAGCGTGATCTCACGAATACCCTGGGCAACCTGGGTCCTGACTTCCGCTACGATTTCATTTCCCGGACGTGACCTTTCCCGGCCACGGACATAGGGAACAATGCAATACGCACAGAAATTGTTGCATCCTTCCATCACCGTTACCCAGGCGTGAAACTGGCTTTCGTTCCTGATTTTACCGGCCGGCAACGTGAAAACATCATCCCGCTCTGACACATCCAGCAGCTGATTCCCGGTAGTAAACGCTTCTTCCAAAAGCTCCGGGACACGGGTGAATGCGCCGGGACCCACAACAACATCCAGGTATGGCACCTGTCCAAAAAGTTTATTGCCCCATGCTTTAGCCATGCACCCGGCCAGAACAAATTTGAGATGTGGATTAGCAAGTTTCATCAGGCGAAGACGGCCCAATCGTGAAAGCACTTTCTGTTCAGCTTTCTGACGGACAGAACAGGTGTTGAGGATTACAACATCGGTAACATCGATTGAATCCGCAGAGATCCAACCTTTACTTTCCAGCAAACCTGCCAGTTTTTCTGAATCATGAACGTTCATCTGGCAGCCAAAAGTTTCGAAGTAGAATTTCCTTTGTTTCTTCATAGCCGGGGGATCATAATCCTCCCCGGTATATTTTGCAAATCCCTGATTTTAATCAGATAGCTGTTCATTATTTCCTAGACAACACAGGGGCTTGTCATTAGGATGAGCCCTATGAAGGACTCGACTTCTTTCCCGGTTCCACTTGGTATTTCAGCAAGACACCTGCATCTGTCCCAGGATCACGTTCTCAAGCTGTTCGGTCATGGCTTGCAACTGGATCGCGACCTGAGTCAGAAAGGTGAATTTGCCGCCCGGGAACGGGTCACCCTGGTGGGTCCTTCCCAGGTAATCCGGAACGTGCGTATTCTGGGACCGCCTCGCGGACAATCTCAGGTGGAAATTTCCAGCACCGATGCCATTGCGCTGGGTATTCAGACTCCGATCCGATTATCCGGTAACCTGACAGGAACGCCCGGACTAACACTCGTTGGAACCATGGGCGCTGTTACTCTGAAGGAGGGTCTGATCATAGCCGCCCGTCACCTGCACATTCCTCCCATGGAGGCATCCCGATACGGATTGATAAATAATCAGAAACTCCAGGCCGCTGCCGGCCGGGAACGCCGTGTTATTTTTGATGAAGTCGTTGTCCGTATTGCAGATACCGCTGTAACAGAGATTCATCTCGATACCGATGAGGCCAATGCGGCGGGATTGAAAAACGGAGATACTATGCAAGTGAGGGTACCGGAATCGAATCCGTCAATGAGTGTACCCCAACCCTTTATCTGCGTGGAAGATGTTCAGCAATTCATCCTGACAGGCCGGTCATTGACCCTCGCAGAGGGGCAGCAGATCACACCAGCTGCGAAAGAACTCGCTCGATCCAGAGGTATTTTAATTCATTAGTCAAAATTGTAAATAGTCAGATTACAGGAGGATATATCGTGAAAATACTCATCACCGGTGGCGCCGGATTTATCGGATCCAATCTAACCAGTCATTTCCTTAACCGGGGGGATACTGTCCGCGTCCTGGATAATCTGTCCCGGCGTGGCACCAGCACCAATCTTGCGTGGTTACGATCCCTGGGCATCGATTTCGAATTTATACAGGGTGATATCCGGAATTTTGAGATCATGAAATCCGCGCTGGAAGACGTTGATGTTGTGTATCATCTTGCTGCACAGGTTGCCGTTACAACATCGGTTGTCGAACCGCGTCACGATTTTGAAGTCAATCTTCTGGGGACGTTTAATCTGGTGGAAGCAGCACGGCTCTGTGCGAAACCGCCGATGATCATTTACACATCCACCAACAAGGTCTATGGAAAAATGGATCAGATCGCCATCGTCGAGAAAAACGGGCGTTGGGAATACTCGGGATTGGATGACGGCAATCCGGAATCAACACCCCTGGATTTCTACTCGCCCTATGGCTGTTCAAAAGGTGGTGCTGACCAGTATATCCACGATTACGGCAGAATATATGGTATTCCCACAACAGTTTTTAGAATGTCCTGTATTTACGGACCCCGACAAATGGGTTGCGAAGATCAGGGTTGGGTTGCTTTCTTTCTGATTCAGGCAATTCTCAACCAGTCCGTTACACTCTTTGGTGACGGCAAACAGATTCGCGATGTCCTCTTTGTAGAAGATCTCGTGGATGCATTCGTCCGTGCATATGATTGCCGTGAGAAATCCGCCGGTCAGGTATACAACATCGGTGGAGGACCCCGTCAGACCCTTTCCCTTCTGGAACTTATCGATTTCATTGAAAATGAAATGAACCTGAAGCTGCCCTACACATTTGATGATTGGCGGCCAGGTGATCAGAAAGTCTATGTAAGTGATATCCGTAAAGCGGAGACGGATCTCGGCTGGAAACCACGATTCTCTCCAGCAGCCGGTTTGAAAAAACTGGGAACGTGGGTCGAAGCCAACCGCAATCTTTTTGAGAATTTTGGAACTGAATAATGGAATTTATTATGGGAGCATTAGGTTTTATCTGGGGTCTGGTCCCCATGCTTGTGGTGCTTGGTTTTTTGATCTTTGTACATGAGTTAGGTCATTTTCTGGCCGCCCGACGAGTGGGTGTCCGGGTAGAAGTGTTTTCTCTGGGCTTTGGACCCCGGCTTTTCGGGTTCACCCGGGGTGACACCGACTATCGGATTTCTGCAATCCCATTTGGCGGCTATGTCAAAATGGCCGGCGGTGATATGGCGGCTGAAGCGGAGAGCCCGGATTCCGAGACCAATTCGGCTGAAGACGAAGATGGATTTTCCCGTTTGCCCGCTGAGAAACCCCGGGAGTATCAGGATGATGAACTTCCGGCAAAAAGCATTCCTGCCCGGGGACTTGTCTATATTTCAGGTGCGGGGATGAATGCCATTGTAGCGGTGATTATTACTACATTTCTGGCATACACCGGGATTTATGTGTCTGAAAATTCGCAGAAAGTTCCGGAAATCGGCTGGGTAGTGACGGATTCACCCGCGGCGGATGCCGGGTTCGAAACCGGTGATATCATTTTGAAAGTAGACAGAAAAACCGTTGGAAACTGGGATGATGCGTATATGGCGCTGTTTTTGAACCCTGATATTTCCAAACCCGTCACGGTGATGCGCAATGAACAGGAACTCACCCGAACACTGGATCCGGTGGATCTGAAAGCATTCCCACGGGGAGGCTTCGCCATGCCGACCCGGATTATCGTCGGGTCCATCCGACCGGATTCGCCGGCGGATGAAGGCGGGCTTAAAGTGGATGATATCCTCGTCGGCGTTAATGGTCGGGAACTCAAAACCGTGGAAGAACTCCAGGTCATCACCAACGATTCCAAAGGTGCACTACTGAACTTCGATATCCGGAGGAATGAAGAACTCTTTTCAACCCAGATCACTGCTGAACATAATGCAGACCTGGATCGATACCTCATTGGAATCGGGTTCTCCTCTGATCAGGTTTTAAAGAAATATCCATTTGTTGAAGCTGTTCAAATGGGGTTCGTTATGAATTACAAAATGGGCAAATCCATGCTGGAACTTCTGGGACAACTTGTGACCGGAAAAGCATCTCCAAAAAATCTTGGCGGTCCCGTCATGATCGGTGTGCTGGCAAAGAAAGCATCGGACGCCGGAATCCGGCCTTTACTGGCCCTGACATCATTTATCTCGCTGAACCTCGCCATTCTCAATGTACTTCCCATACCGATATTGGACGGTGGATTGATTCTCTTTCTGTTGATCGAACTGGTTCGACGGAAACCGGTCAGTGAGAAATTCCTGATCGTCGTACAGAATATCTTCTTCTTTATCCTGATTTCTTTCGCGCTGTTCATCACTTACATGGATATTCTTCGGATTCCGACATTTTTTCAATGACCGATTTTAACTTTATCCCAGAACTTCCAATATTGTACTCAATTTAATTGCACCCTGACGGATCACGGTAATGTCTTCATCGATTTTAATGATTGTTGTTGGCGACCGATGTGACAATTTGCCGGCATCCCAGATTAAATCAACACCTGAAACGCAATCATCGATGGAATATGGTTCTTGTCCATCGTGAGGATTGGCAGATGTCGCAGTAACCGGACGGTTGATCCGTCGCAGCAGTTCCCGGAGTGACGGCAGAGCCGGTACGCGAACTGCCAGACTGTTCTTGCTGCCGGCGTATTGTTTGAGACCATCAGATCTGATGGGAAGAATGATTGTGAGGGCTCCCGGCAGAAAATGCTCAGCAATTTTCCGGGCAGGATCAGTCCAGCTAATATATGGAAAGGAATCCCGGTAATCCGGTATTGCCACCGAGAGTTCCTGATCCGGCGGTCGGTTTTTGATGCGGCGAAGACGATTTACAGCCTTTTCACAGGCGATATCCGCAGCCAGCATGTAGCTTGTCTCCGTGGGAAAAATAGCCACTCCACCGGATCGAATCACGTGGACCGCCTGGTTCAGGAGTATTTCCCAGTCCGCTCCACGGGATTCCGCCATTTTCAGCGTGAATTTGAACCGTGTTTCCGGTCCCATTGGACCTCCGCCTCTGATTTTCTAAGATAAACCGGGGCAAGAGTGAACAGATTTTTCCCGGTGAGGGACGCATATTGCCCGGTAAGTGCCAGATCTGCCAGACTGCATGAATCCGGGCGCCATGCTGATTCATCGGCCAGTTCACATCCACTGTCTCTGACGGATAGAATCCGGCTTTTATATAGGGGGATGGCATCTCCCACGACGAGAATCTCCCCTGTATCCGGTAGTATCTCCTCCACTCGGCATACCCGGTATTCTGAAATCAACTCAATTCCTGGTCCGGTTCGGTAAACCGCACCATAAACCTCCCCTTTTCGGGCATCCAGGATACTCACAACAGTTTTTCCCGAGTTTGCAAAGGGATGAGCCAGGACATCCAGCGTAGGAACACCAATGACAGCTTTATCGTTGAAATATGCCAGGGTTTTAGCAGCAGTCAGTCCAACCCTCAGACCGGTAAACGAACCCGGTCCGACGGTAACGGCAAAACAATCCACCTGCTGAATACCAAGACCAGCAGTATCCAGAAGACTGGAGATGGCAGGGATCAATTCTTGAGATGCGGGGTCCTGATGTGAAAACCGGCGTTCGCCGACAATCCTCCCGGAAATACTCAGTACCACTCCCCCATTCTGAATCGATGTTTCAATGGCGATCAGATTCACTTCGTTTTTTCCCCGTCATCAAATAAACCCGGCAGTTCCAACTGGAAGGATTTTACATCGAGATAGTCCCTGAATGTCTTTTCCCGGATATAGCTACGTCTGGCTTCCGTCAGTTCGGAATAAGTTTCCCGCAGACCCTCTGGCGCGGGATGATCCGTCTCAAAAAGATCCATAACTTCGTTCAATGAAATCAGATTAACAGCTTTTCCGGGAATATATTGATCCCGGTTTTCAACTTTGAGTATCAAACCGGCTTCGTTGAATATATCCAGATATTCATCCAGGACAGAATAGTCCATATCCAGAGATTCACCTAATTGATTTCTTTCCCGGGGGGATCCTTCTTCAAAACCCCGGGCAATTTCGTGCATAAGATACACGGCCAGTCGACCCGGGGACAGGGTCAGGACAGTTTCTCGTTTCTGACTGTCCTGAACCTCCTTCAGCATACGCTGATAGTTCTGAATCCCATACGAAAACACAGCACCCAGAAGAAAAACCAACCACGTGACATTCAGCCAGATAAGAAACACAGGAAGCATCAGGAAGGAGCCATACAACAGTTCCAGATTTGTCATGTTCTGAACATAGATGTTAAAGCCCCATTTACTGATTTCCCAAAGAATGGCAGCAATAAATCCGCCGGCCATGGCGGGTCCCCAGCGAACAGGTCGTCTGGGAACATTTCTGTAAACGACGGTCAATGCAATCCATGTGATGACCACGGGAAAAATCCATTGCAGGAGCTGCGATGCCAGATGTAGTGAGTGGGATTGCAGAAACTGATACCGGATCACACGTGATGACAGGTAAATTGAATATCCCATCAAAAGCGGTGCAATCGAGAGAATCAGCCAGAGATTCAGGAGTCTTGAAAAAAAACTGCGCCGCGTCTGGGAACTCCAAATGGCATTCATTGAGAAATCGATGGATGCAAGCAGACCATATGCCGAAAAAAACAAAAATAGAAAACTCACAATCGAAACGGCACTGGAGTTAAAACCACTGACAAGGGAATGAATTGTGCTCTGGATTGAACCGACGGAATCGGGAAGCAGGTGCCTGAAAAGGAATTTCTCCAGGTCCGCCTGCATATTTGTCAATCCGCCGAAAGCCCGGAAAACAATAAAAATCAATACCATAACGGGTAACAATGTCAGAATGGATGTATATGTCAGTGCCGAGGCGCGCAGGAAACAGTGTTTCCGTTTAAAATGACGGCTGTTCAGCAGTAAAAACCGGACCACTGTCAGAAATTTTCCAGCAGGATGTTCCGAGGTAACATCTTTCCCGAAAAGCCGGGATAAAACAAAAAAATTTCGAATCCACAGTTTCATTGGAAATCAATTCCTCTACTGCCAGTAAATCGTGTCAATGTTATCGATTATTCGACTTCCCCGCAACCTTACCGTTTAATGTCGATACTCTCGTCTCGAATATTTACTGACTAACTGAACCGCTTTGCAATTGTTTATGACTTGCAAAGCGCAGTATCAGTAACTGATGGATTGCATGTGGTACCCGGAACGACTACAATGCGTTGGGGAATAGCGGTTGCAGGCACAGGAAACCCGGAGGATGAGAGATGGAACCGTATCTGGGGATGAAGCATCTTTGTGAGTCCATGCATGGAATCATCGCCTCCAATAAAGAGGGCGGGCTGGATCTTATGATCCCACGCATGTTTCGGGGTGAAATGATGGATCGGCTGGCCATGACAGCCGCCATTGGAGACAGTGAGGAAGTCCGGAATCTTGCTCGAATAATTATTCGCAGCGCCGCCATGTCACATAATATCTGGTGTGATTCCATAAACCCAATTTATAAGAGCATAGGACGGGGGAAATCCAAGCCTCTGACAATCCCGGCGTTCAGTATACGGGGATTGACATATTTTATTGCCCGGAGCATTTTCAGAGTTGCCCGGCGTGAGAAAGTCGGTCCGTTCATTTTCGAACTGTCACCTGTTGAGATAGAGTGCACCGGTCAAGCGCCGTTGGATTACACGACGGCGGTGCTCGCTGCCGCTCTCCGTGAACATTACCAGGGTCCGATTTTCATTCAGGGGGATCACTTCCGAGAAGATAAGAGTTTACTCAAAGATGCCATAGATTCCGGATTTTATAATTTTAATCTCAACGGCACACATCCGGAGAATGGCCATCTTCCCCGGACAAACCAGAAGCATATTGAATCGTTGATCGAAAATATGCAGTTAATCAGTAAACGACAGCCCCGGAACATTGTGATTAATGTAGGGGGAAGTCTGGCAGAGACGGCCAGTGCAACCACTTCGGTGAATGGTGTCAGAAAATATCTGAACTCTTTCACACAAGCTGCAGATTCTCACGATCTTAAGACATCGATTTCCAAGCTCAGTGTTCACGTTACTTCCCTCCCGGATGATGATGTTGACCCTGATGGCAACTCGGTTTCCACTGAGATTGATTTCCATCAACTCAAATCGCTGTCCGATGTGGTCAGAAACGAATTTTCCCTTGCCGGGACCATTATTCAGGGAGCATCGATAATACCTGAAAATGCATTCAGTAAATTAACAGAATGTGGCGTAGCAGAGATTCATCTGGGCACCATCTTGCAAAATCTCATCTTCGATCATCCCCGATTTCCCGCAGGTCTTCGAGAAGAAA
>SWBY01004863.1_pt1 | contig 15042 bp, 7 predicted proteins | sample 4693071 | NCBI WGS metagenome assembly SWBY01 (sample SAMN10267273, study PRJNA491770) | bioreactor metagenome | isolation source: DHS bioreactor inoculated with marine methane seep sediment | place: Japan: Omine Ridge, Nankai Trough | collected 2006-05-06 | reverse complement strand
GGGTGGCAACCCATTGGTTATCTCCAATGGCACATCATTCAGAGATACGGAAATCGAGTTGTATGAGCCGACCGGCTTAAACTGTATTCCCGGATTTCAGGATACCACGGATTTGCCTTCAGGATTTTCAGGAACATGGGGAGTGGACGCAGAACCGGATAAAGAAGGATTCAACCTCAATTTATTCTCACCGGCTGTGGATTGCGGAATCGATCTTGGTGACGGATTCGGAAGCAGCATCAACAGCATTCCCAGACCCAGTGGGCCGTCCTGGGATCTTGGTGCTTACGAATTTGATCAGGAATGCGGAGATTTTTTACAACTGAATCAGGATGCATTTTTTGCGGAGGATCTGTTTTTTCTGGAAAAAAAGGCGGTGAATGCCAGTTCGGTCCGGGTCAATGCATGTGATTTCATAATCCTGGATGTGTATGGCGTTTATTTCTTCTGGCCTTCCTGGGATTCCAACCTGGATTGCGATCTGATAACCATGCCGGCAAATACTTCTGATTATCAGATCATCCTGGCGTTTACATTTCCTTCAGAAGCCGGATCCGCAGACGGCATTTATATTCATGCCGGATTGTTAAATACCGATGATGGTGCTCTTTTTGGAGCGATATCGTCCGTTGCCTTCGACTACAAAACTCAGTAAAGATCCGGGCTCAAAGAACCCGGCTTTGAATTCATGCCACAGGCATGGGAATGAAGTTTCCCGATTGGAATATTGTTTCAAATACCGAAAATACCTTCCATTCTTCCACTGTTCCAGTATTCCTGCATTCCATTGCATCAGCTTTCCGGAAAAGCCTCCTATCTCTGACCTGGCCCTGAGGACCAGGTTTTCCATTTTTAAATAAATCCAGTCGGCTAAGAACGCCCTCAGATACCCTTTTCGGATTCTTTTTGAACTGACTGACTTCTTTATATTGACAATTCGGAACGATAATACAACGGAAATTTTCCCAATCTACTGGTCATACTCTTCGGGCTTTGGTACACTTTGATCCAGAGGTTTACGATGAAAACTTTCCTGATGAATTTGAGTATCGCAATCTTCTTACCGGTGATTTGTTCCGGTGCGGTGATTCATGTTCCTGGTGACCAACCTACCATCCAGGCAGGCATTAATGAAGCAGTGGATGGAGACACCGTTTTGATCGCCGATGGTACGTACACTGGATACGGAAACATTGGCTTGAGTTTTTGGGGTACGTCTTTGATTTTATGTTCAGCAAATGGTCCTGAAAAAACTATTATTGAGTGTGAGAATCTTGATAGAGGTATGAATTTTTCTGCAGCGGATAATGATGTCTTCATCGATGGAGTGACCATTCGAAACGGATGCGGAATTGAGCTAAATTTAGGTGGCGGTATTTATAGCAGGGGTTCACCGATAATTTACAATTGCAGGATTCAGAATTGTACAGGCTATTTTGGTGCAGGCATATATTGTGACAACAGCTCATCAACTATAGATAATTGCACTATCGAAAATAATATATCAGAAGGAAGTGGTGGAGGGATTTCTGTATTTTCTTCTGAGATCACCATCAGTAATACTCTTTTTAAAAATAATAGTGCCCGTGACAGTGGCGGTGCTATCAAGTGTAATATGTCTGATCCTGTTATTATGAACTGTCGATTCAGTGGAAATTATGCATACACAGGCGGCGCAATTTATTTTGATGGCTTCGGATTTCCAGTGATAGGCGGACAGTTGAATCATGGTAATCGATTCGAAGAAAATGAGGCGCTGATAGGTATGGACCTCTGTTGTCACAGTAAAAGGAACCATCCTGTTGATGCAAGGTACAATACTTTTTCAGGCATTCATTTTTCCAATTATTACGTATCACCTCAAGAATCTTTTGATTTATCAAACTGTGAGTCTGATAAGGTCCCGATCACACAGGATATTTACCTGTCCTCTTTTGGCAGTGATACCAATGATGGAATATCATTACAGACACCATTCAAAACGTTGAGGTATGGAATGAGCTTAATTCATCCAACAGAAGAGATGCCCATTTCAATCTTCATCCAACCCGGGATTTATTCACCTTCTTTCACAGGGGAAACATTTCCAATTCCTTTAAACAACCATATATCCTTATTTGGTGATAACCCCGTAAAAACTGTTTTTGACGCCGAAAATTCAAACCCTGTTTTCCATATTTCTACCAATAGGAATGTTATCATCTCCGGATTGACGATGAAAAACGGTGTTAGTGGATATTTTAGTGCTGAGGGCGGAATATACGCTCTTGATTCTGAACTTCAATTACTTAATTGTATTATAGATCAAAATACAGGGCTCTATGGTGGTGGTCTTTTGTGCAGAAACGGAACAGTGGGGGTTATCAACTGTCTGTTTACGAGAAACCATTCTTATGATAAATGGGACAGCGCGGGAGCCGCAATAGATGCTTTTGGCACGGCGCTGTCTATTGCTAACAGTACATTTTATTGGAATTCGGCGGACAATGGTGCAGGCATAAAAATCAGCTCGGATGACACATTTACAATTAAAAACTGCATTTCATGGGATAACTATCCAGAAGAATTTTTTATCTGGCCTGAAAATTGTGTCAGTTATTCTGTTATTAAAGGAGGATACCCGGGCACAAGTAACATCAATTTGGATCCGATTTTTATATCAGGACCTTATGGGGATTTTTATTTAAGCCAGATTGATGCCGGTCAAACCGTGCAAAGCCCTTGTATTGACGGAGGCAGTGAACCCTCCTCGGAAATCTGCTTTGAAACCGGTAACGGACCTCTTTGTTTGAGTGACCTGACAACGCGGATTGACTCTCAAACAGATCCAAGTACTGTTGATATCGGATTTCACTATCCTGTACCTGTCCAACCGGATCAGGGCGTACAACTCTTTTTATCGAAACATTATTTCAATCACGGTGACCATTATAATTTCCAGGCGGATCTCATTTATAACGGCACGGAAACCCTTCATGATCAGGTCCTTTTTATCATCTTGAATGTTTTCGGCAGTTTTTTCTGGTACCCTTCCTGGTCCAATATATTGGATTACCAACAGTTTGATCTTGATCCGGGTGTTGAAACAATGACAGTCATAGCATTCGATTTCCCGGAGGTGTATGAATTCGTAACTGATATTTATTTTTATGCTGCGATTCTCAACCAGGACATGGATAGTGTTGTCGGTCAGTGGGATTGGGTTTGTTTCGGTTGGGGACCATAATGAAATGACTTTATCACTTCAACTGGCTTTCCGGTGGCGGGTGAATGCACCGGGGAGTTGATCACGACAATTGCAAGGTAGTGCAATATTAGCTGGACCCTATCCGAAAAGGTAATTCAGGACTGATGCTGATCAAAGATACTTGGTTTATTTCGAATCCAGGCTTGATTGATTTACGAACAAGGAGCAGGGAATTATGATTTTTGTAGGTGGCAAAATTTAGAACTCGGATGCGGGTATTTTTGTGCATAGCCTGCGAAATTTATTCTGACCACCCGAAATCGAACAATCCCATCTTGCCGATTACTTGTCATAATGTTTACTCCCTATAATTTAGTTATATAGAGAAAATGTATCATATTCAAGTCTTTACCCTTTTCAGGTGGTCTGAGTAAATGGGTATGGTTTCACCCTTACTCAATGAAAGGAGTGTGATCCATTTGCTGTTGTCACTCTTTGCTTCGACTTTATGAGAGGCGTCTCAGATCCGGTGAGAGCACGGGGAGAATCGAGGGTCTTGTCCGGCGTATGAGAGGGCGTGTGAAAGGTGCGGGGGCAGTCTGACTTTCATTCATACACCCGGACGGTGGAAGGTGAAAACACAAGGATAAGGCAGACCAAAAAAAAACCGGTAATCCACTGTGGATATAGATGTGTAAAAGATGTAAGTCACGCCACCGGCAATGCCTGAATCTCCCTTACCATCATTTCCGGAAAAGTTCGAAAATAACACGGAGAACCAAGCTACCGGCGGTTTTTGGGGAACCGGATCAGCAGCAGAGCGCATGCGGCAAGAATTATGCTGAGTCCCAGGGGCGAAGTTGTTGGAATGTTCACAGGTTCGGGTGTTGGCGTGGCCGTGGTTGAGGGTGTAACAGAAGGTGACGCAACAATTGTTGGAGACGGCGTAAATGTGGGTATTTCCGTGGGCGTTTCCGTGGGAAGAGGTGTGCCATCCGCCTGCGTGTGGAACATCATTACTGCAGCACTGGATTCAAGGCCGGCAGGATCCCGGACAGTGACCTGGTAGTAGTAATCCGTATCCGGCGTTAGACTCTCCAGAAGAATTTCATGGTGTATCTGATAAATCACACCATAATCAACAAGCGATCCGAATCCGGGAGTTTCCCCATATTCCACACGAGCCACAACGAGATCCGGGTCAATAATGCCTGCATCAATATCCACGGTGATCATACGCTGGACATCTCCATAACCGGTTGGTGGAAAATCATCCACTTCCGGGATTGGCGGCGCCACTGTATCCGGCACCGGCGTTTTGACTTTTGTGGGATTATAAAGCGGATCGCCATACAGGATCACCCGCCATGACAGGGCGGGATTGGACGCAAAAGCAGCTTCGGCATAGTTGTATCCGTTGAGGATAAAATGCAGGAGCACTTCCGGCCGGGGATGGCCGGTGAGATATGGTTCGCCTGTAACACCTGCGCCTGCAGTGACACCCCGGGCCAGAGCCTGAGCGAGAAACCGCCAGTTGGATTCCGGGCTTCGGACACCTGCGCCGGAATCGGAGTTCAAATCACAGGCGACAGAACCAACTTTCCACTCAAAAACATCATGATAGTTACTGTAGTTGTACCAGCCGCCGTACCAGAGCGCATCCGGTGCAATCTCGCCATTGCTGCCGTCATGATATAAAGCCCCGGTTTCACCTATTTCCAGACCGGAAGGTTCCCATTTGAGTTCATACTCGGCATTCTCCACAAAATATTTGCCGTACGCCATGCATTTGTCAGCAGTTGCATAACTGTTGTATCCATAAGGGTAATCCTCCAATTCCGTATCCGAATATTGACCGTACCGCGTGTCCACATAACCAATTCCGTTATACATGCCCGGAGCGGCATCAATGTACTTCTCACCATACAAAGCGCCGGCTACCATGGCTTTGGCATGCGCCACCGTATCACCATCAAGGCGGGTTACAGGAAAGATATACTCGTTATATAACTGATATGTGTGATTAAAGTGCGGCACATCCGGAGCAATCGATGGCGAATTTTCCAGGTACGGGTTGCCATTCCAGAAATAAGGAAATACAGGGGCGGTTTCATTGCCGAGATTGTAAATATTCATCAGCGCATTATCAATGGATCGGGTGGAATGATCGCCACCCACCGCAACGGTAAAAGGTACACCGTAACAAGTCATCATAAAAAGAATATTGTCTTTACCCAGCAACTGAAGCCGTTCCTGGACCGGTACAACAATCTCGTTCCAGAAATCGGACCACTCGGATTGTGAATAATAGGTGCCTGTCTTACAGTGAAGTCCCAGCATGTTCTGCCATGGCACACCCCGTGACTCCATGTAATAAATAGCCAGTTCCTCGGAATCCCCAACCTGATTGCCGTTTTCATCCGGATAATCCAGATTGTATATCACAAGCACTCTGGAAGGATTATCATCCGCAGCCACAGGAAAAGTAAATAAAATTGCCATACATACACACGCACCGAATGTGATCCTACTCAAATTTCTTTTCATGTCACAATGCCTCCGATTTGCTTTACCGTCAAACAATTTTACGAATGCATCGTCTGAAAATCAAAGGAACATGACCTGAAGTGAACCCCAGTTAAAGGGATATGTCCGGTTGGGGTTCGGTGATAATCGATTCCAACCGATCCAATCGATCACTCATCGTCCGGATATTATCCTCTTGATTCTGAATCTGTTCGCTCTGCATCTTGACGATTTCAAGCAGATACAAGCTGATTTTGGGATAATTTATTGAATATGGTTTACCACTATCATCGAAGAACAATAAATTTTGGAGACCCTTATCCTGGAACTCTTCAGCAATGTACCCGATTTCCCAACGGTCGGGATCACCCGGTCGCGTGTAAACCACGGGTTCTGCTTCCAGTAACAATGTAAAATCATCAATCAATGGTTGGATGTTCTCTTTGAAACGGCGCGATGAAGTTTCAACATATATCCGGCCACTACTGGAATCCCATGTGAGATGCGGGTACGATGCGCTCGTCACGTCCGTTACGTACAGAGCCCCTTCAATTTTTGCATCACCAGTCACCTTGAAAGCCGTTTCCGGGGTTGAATCATGTATCCCTACATTTCCGGTCTTAGTGATCGTAAGAGCTGGATTGTCAAAGCTAAGCCCGGCAATATTAAAACTTTTTGTTTCACCATCAACACCACATAGCCACTTAAATAAGCCTACCTGACTGGAGAATTCAATGACAGCATCTACGTCAATACCAGATTCAATTTTAATTCCAACATCTTCGGAACTCAATCCGGATGTATTACTGATATGAAGCAAATGGGAGGGATTGTCTGTGCCTATTCCTATACGTCCGGAATCTGTGACAATAACCGCTGATCCCGATCCTTCCATGTAAGTTACAAATGTAAAATCAGAGGATTCTCCAAGGGAGGAGATCCCGCCGGGATAATTGTCTGATGGGGTGTACGCCCACGCCAATGCATCATCAAAATAGATTGTATATTGTTCACCCGCTGTTAAGGTCACATCAGATGTCAGTGTATGTCCTATCCAACTCATAGGCTTTTTTGTTATGGAGGCACTGTACAGAAGGGTTCCACTGGGACCTTCACCCTCACAAATACTCAGGGTAGCACTCTCGACACTATTGAATAAAAATTGAACCACTCTAAGAAAACCGGAATCCCCTGCTGTGAAAGACTGCCACTGTGGGTCGGTGGTCAATGTGGCATTCGAAAAAGCAGGTTGCGATTGGTCCATGTTGGTCCCTTTGCCAATACTTACCAATCCGTGGGGAAATTTATTCCCGATACCAATGTTTCCGTCACGCGCTATCACCATCCGAGTATGCTCAGCAGTGGCATTGGCACTATTATTTGAATTAGAGTTTACAAACAAAATATCCCCTCGGCCCCAGCTTCCCGTCCGCTGATAATAGATACCCGCTTTATAGTGAATGTCACCATCATTCTCGTTATTTTTGAACCGTATTCCACACATGGCCCCATTAATATTGTTTTTGTTTCGGATACTCATATTTACTCCGGTGGTACCGGTTGTATCCGTATCTTCATCCTCAATATCCAGTAAACTGACAGGATCAGATGTGCCTATGCCGACATTTCCATCGATAAACAAGCTCCCGTTCATACTGTCATCCTGGTCGCTCCTCAAGAACTGGGACGAATCAATCAGATCAAGAGTATCCGAGTTTACGGCATTATCGGCAATTTCGGCATGATAGGAATAATAGGCATTTTCGGCATAATAGGCATTATCGGCATTAGCGGCATAATAGGCAGAATAGGCAGACTCGGCATAATAGGCAGTCTCGGCATAATTGATACTGATATCATCTGGAATTTGTGCGTCGGTAGCTTCATCGGTTAGATCGGCGAAACTGGTGGTTTTGGCATGATGTGCATCAGCTACACCTGTGTGGGCGGCGATATCGGCATCAATTTCCGCAGACTCTTCAAGATCTGCACCTTGGAAACCATCCACGGTATCCGCATCGTCAGCGACTGCAGATTTCAGTGCAAACCCCACCGATGTGAACCGTGTGTCCGGACTCAACAACTGAACGCCGGTGGTGCCATCATCGAACCATACCCGCAGGTATATCATTTCGTTGGCAAACACCGATCCGTCCAGGGGATCCATACCGCCGGTCGCGCCCAAAATTACATGATACAAACCACTAGTCACATCAATTGAAACGGAAGCCACCGGTTCCGAACCCGCAGCGGATGTCCCGTCATTGGACCAGTAAGTTGTTGTTCCATCCGAATTTACAATGGCGAACTTGAAATAACCGGTGTCGTCAAAGGGTGTACCGGTAACTTCCACCTGCCCCTGGTAGTTGATCATCATGGGGACCGCGCCTGCGGTTGAAACACATACAACGATAAACATAATTACAAGTAATTTGTTCATGAAAATCTCCCATTGTTTAAATCCCTGGTAAATACTCTCTATAATATTACATAAACCAGGTGTAAATTAAAATATACTTGAAAATGTCCCCGAATGGTTAACACACTCTTCGCTCTGTCACCAACCGCCCACATATCATCCGGTCCGGAGAGATCACAGGGAAAATCGAGAGTCATGTCCGGCGTATGAGAGGGTGGGTGGAAAGTGCGCCGGCTACCTGACTTTCATTCCTGCACCCGGACGGTGGAAGGTGAAAACACAAGGATAAGGCAGACGGAAAAAGAAGCCGGTAATCCACTGTGGATATCGATGTGCAAAAGAGATAAGTCATTCCCCGGGAATTCCCGGGTCTCCAGCACCTGCATCGCTGGAAAAGTTCGAAAATAGTCTACACCGGGGAATTTAAAGTGACGGGCAGGACTTTCAAATAAATTTTTGACATAGCCTCTTTTAATCTATAATTTAACTCCAACTTAAGTAAGGAGACTTATTATGAAAAAAATCTGTTTATCAATTTTTATCTTTGTTTCTGTATTCACCTTTTCGGCGACTGCCCAGTGGAGTGAAAATTTTGATGCGTATACGCCGGGCGCTTTGCCGCCTCAGAGTTCATGGATCGGATGGGAGAACGCCCCGGGTGCGGCAGATTTTAATGTGGTGACGGATCAGGCTCAAAGTATGCCTCATTCAGTAGCAATCGATGGACCGGATGATGCGGTTCATGAGTATTCCGGTTACACCACCGGTCAGTGGGAATACTCGACCTGGCAGTATTTCCCAAGCAGCGCAGCGGGTGCCGAGTCGTATTTTATTCTTCTGAATACTTACGACAACAGTGGCGGCGGAGACCACAACTGGTCACTTCAGGTGGAGTTCTGGCCGGCCCTGGAAAAGGTTATCATTACTGATACACAGGAATCGGTCGATCTCATCAAAGATCAGTGGGTTGAAGTATCCGTTTACATCGACCTGGATGCTGATACGCAAACGGTTTTTTACGGCGGCACTCAAGTGGGAGTCACCCGGAGCTGGACCGAGGGATCAACCGGCGGCGGCGCGCTTAATATCGGAGCAGTCGATCTGTGGGCAAATGATACTACCTATGCGGTTTATTACGATGATTTCAATCTGGAAACTTATGTCCCGACACCGACCCCCACCGGTGCGGCAACCGAAACACCCACACCGGCGCCGACCTATACACCCACACCGGTACCAACTGCAACTCCGGGATGCACAACCCTGGGTGCGGAAATTGAAATGCCTCTGGATTTCTACACACCCGGAGATACCTGTTACGTGACCGTTTTCGTCTGCAACCCGGAAACAACCACATACAACGATGTTCCCCTGTTCGTGATCCTGGACGTTTATGGCACCTACTTCTTTGCACCCGATTTCAGCTCTTTTGACCACTACGAAATTGATCTTGTACCCGGCACGTTCGAACAGATTGTTCTGCCGGAATTCGCATGGCCCACTGGCGCCGGAGCTGCTGCTGATATCAAATGGTATGCGGCAATGACTGATTCCGGAATCACGGAGCTGTTTGGAACTCTGGGTACTTATACATTTGGATGGGGATTGTAGGGACCGAAAAGAGGAACCGCTACCCAAAGGTACTTGCACGGAATAATGTCGGGGCGAACCTCGTGTTCGCCCAGTGCATCGCAATCAAATAGAGGCATAGAGGAACGGACAAACCCCATTGTGTTTTTCTGTGAATTCTATGGTTTTCCTTTCAACCAGGATTGAATCATCATCGATTCAACAAAATGTCATGTTCAGTGTTTAGATTCATTAATTGAACCCGTGGAGCCGGAGAGCGTCTCCGGTTTCAAAAAAATTAAACCTTTTCCGTCAATAATGAATCTAACTTACAACTGTTCAGAGAATCGCTTTGAACATCACCAATAAAAGGAGATACCAATGAAAAAAATAATTACTCTGCATGTTGTAATCGCTCTGATTCTGATTCTCGGAATGACATTCACAGACTCAGCCGAATGCCGGGGTCGCGGCGGAATGCACAGTCCCATCATTTCAGCGCTGGACGCCGATAATGATGAAGTCATTACTGACTCGGAACTGGAAAATGCGTCTGCGGTATAGGATAAGCAGGGCAGACAGCGTGGCGGCAGTTTGACCCAGGATGAAATTCGGCCGACCCGAAACGATGGGGACCAGCGCGGTAAAGGCAAACGTAACGGCCAGGATAAGCAGGGCAGGCAGCGTGGCGGAAAAAATGGAAATCAGCGGCTCTCCGCCTCACCGGTATTCACAGCGTTGGATACCAATTCTGACAACAGTCTTGACAGCGATGAGATTCAGAATGCCGCTTCCGCTTTAAAAAAGCTGGATACCAATTCGGACCAGGAACTGACCCGGGATGAGTTACGGTCTCGTCATCAGAAAGGTCCCCGTAACTGAAACCTGCGTGATTCCATATATCCTCCTCCCCTTTATTAAAAGACAGTCAGGAAGCCAGGAACACATTTAAATTGAATTTCAGATCTCCGCCAAGCGTATTGAACTTTGAACGCAATGGAGATATGTTTAAACATCATGTCTGAAACCGAACCGATTCTCAAAACAAAGCTCCAGATCCCCGTCCGCCGGACCGGACAGGTATCCCGGAAACGGTTGACCTCGGAAATCGACAAAGGGGTCTCTGAGGACTGCCGGATCATATTGATTTCGGCATCTGCAGGGTATGGAAAAACAACCCTCACCACGGAGTGGATCGCCGGGCAGGATAAACCGGCGGCATGGGTATCCCTGGAAGCGGGTGACAGCGATCCGGTCCGGTTTTGGAAGTACGTGGCCAGTGCGTTGCTGTCCGTTGAGAAGGATCTTGGAAAATCTGTCCTGCACGCTCTGGATGCCCCCCGGATGCCCCCCCTGCAATCCGTGCTGATCCGACTGCTCAATGATATGACCTGCGTGACATCCGGATTGATCCTGGTCCTGGATGATTTCCACACCATCACAGCAGCACAGGTTAACGACAGCCTGGCTTTTTTCATTGAGCATCTGCCCCGGAATGTCCAAATCGTCATCAGCACCCGGGTGGATCCCACGCTTCCGCTGGCCCGTTTCAGAGCTCGGGGACAACTCCTTGAAATCCGGAGTAAAGATCTGAAATTCAATACTTCAGAGATCAACCGGCTGATTTCCAACGCGTTGAATGTGAAACTCTCGGATGAGGATACGGATTTCCTGGAGAAACGCACGGAAGGTTGGGCTGCCGGGCTCCACCTGGCAATGCTGTCGCTTCGGGACACCACCGAAGTTTCCGGTTTCATCAAAGCCTTTGCCGGAGATAACCGGTATATCCTGGATTATCTCCTGGAAGAGGTTCTGAACCGGCAAAGCACGGAGGTCCGGAATTTTCTTCTGGGGACATCCATCCTGGAAACCTTTTCAGCCGATTTGTGTGAAGCAGTCCTGATGGATGGACTCGATACCCGGACAGCCCGGGATATTCTGAGTAATCTGGACGCCACAAACCTCTTTGTGATCCCTCTGGGACATTCCAGGGAATGGTTCCGGTATCATCACTTGTTCGCCGATCTGCTCCGCTATCAGTTGATCCACAATCCGGTTCAGGGACTTCCTCAATCCGGGACACTTCACCATCGAGCGGCATGCTGGTACGAATCCGAGGGGTACACATCCCTCGCCATCGATCACCATTTAAAAGCCGGGAACACATCTGCTGCCATGGACCTGGTGGAATCCATTGCCTGGTCCATGCTCCAGAGCGGTGAACATGTCACGGTAGCCGGATGGCTGAACAGCCTGAATGAAAGTGATGTACTGTCACGACCGGACATCTCTCTCCTCTCTGCATGGACGCTTTCATTCATGGGCGACATGGAAAACTATGATAAATTCGTGGAAGCGGCCCGTATCGCCTGGGAACGGGAAAACAATCCGCGACTGGGTGAAGTCTACAATTTTCTGGCAAACACCATGTTAGTGCGGTTTGAGAGCGTCGAAGGAGAAAGAATGGCCCGGCGTGCACTGGAACTGCTGGCTCCACACGACGATTTCAACCGCGCATTAGCCTATATGTTTCTGGGGATAGCTGCCTATTTCCGGGGGGATTTCACAGCATCGATCTCCTCCCTCAATGAAAGTGAAAGGTTGAGTCTCAAATCAGGCAACCTGTATAGCTTCTCGCGGTCCTTCATTGCACGGATCCAGGTATATCTGGCACTGGGGAAACTGCAGCAGGGTGAAAAACTCTGCCGGCAGTTTATCGACACCCACGTGGACAAAGCGTTTTACTGCGGCATTCTCAGCCATATTCTCCTGAGTAATGTCATGATTGAACAAAACCGTCTTTTGGAGGCGAATCAGCACCTGGAATTCGCTCTGGAGGGGATAGAGAAAACAACATACGATATCTATTTTTCCGGTGCGTACCTGCTCCTTGCGTGGCTCAAGCATCTCCTGGGTGATGATGAAACGGCATGGAAACTGATCGAACGCACGGATTCGGATGCCCGGGAGTTGAACAGTCCATTTCTAAAACAGACGATATTGGGATCAAAAGCCCGGCTGTCACTGGCCCTGGGCCACAGGGAAGACGCTGAAAGATGGATATCAGCCACCGGACTCACCCTTGATGCCGAATTCGATCCGGTCCGGCAACAGGAACTGGTCCCGTTTTTCCGGATAAGTATGGAAACCTGTGCCATGGAAAAAGTTATGGCAGCATTGGATAAACTCGAAAAAACAGTGGTGACCCAGAACCGGTTGGGATTGAAGTTGAAAATTATGATTCTCCAGGCATTATGCCTGGATTTACAGGGTTCGGGGCAGGCAGCCCTGGAACAGATTGAAGCGGCGGTTGTGCTGGGTGAACCCGAAGGTTACATCCGGGTTTTTGTCGATGAAGGGCCTGCGGTTCGAGCACTCATTACGCAAATCAAACCGATCGGTATTTGTATCCCCTACGTCACGACCCTGATCAAAGCGTTCGATACATCCGATGAAAAGCCGCTGGTTTCAAGGAAAACCGGATTCACTCCTGATGTGGAAGTGGAAAAACTGACGGCCCGGGAGCAGGAAGTACTGTCCCTGATCGCATCCGGATTGTCCAACCGTGACGTCGGAAAGAAACTGTTTATCTCACTGAATACTGTCAAAGCACACCTTAAAAATCTGTACGGTAAACTGGGCGTATCCAGCCGCACTCAGGCCATCGCCCGGGCGGGTGAGTTGCGCCTGATCTGAAATATACCCCTTTCGGGTGATGATGGGGAACCCCCATCCCGTTTATGCTTGGAATGAAACGATTACCGAAAGGAGTATCAACATGAAAACAATCGTATCTTTCAAACACTTGTCAGGAAAAACCCGGTCCAGATTCAGATGGATGTTTCTTATGGTTTATCTGAGTATTGTCTCGGCGGCAGCGGGATCTGCAGAATCCGGGATGCCGGAATTCACCGATTGCCAACTCACAAGTAAAGGCAGCAGCTTCAGTATCCAGGCGAAATGCGCGGAAATGATGGTCCTCGAAAATCCGGATGATCCGGAGGGGCGGCAGATACCGATCAAGATTGTCATTGTACCTGCCAAACACCGGAATAAGATGCCTGATCCCTTGTTCCTCCTGGCCGGCGGCCCCGGCCAATCCATCTCAGAAGCGTATCCTTCCATGGCGGGGAGTTTCGAAACTATTCGTGAGGATCGGGATATTATCCTGGTGGATCAGCGGGGCACGGGTGGATCCAATCCATTGAATTGTCCGTCATCCAATGAACTCCTGTTTTCTGATGAAGAATCCATCCTGCACATAACGGATTGTCTAAAAGAACTTGGTATCAATCCGGCATTTTATACCACCCGGTATTTCGTCAACGATCTGGAGTGTGTCCGGAAGACCCTGGGATATGATCAGATCAATCTGTATGGAGCATCCTATGGCACATTGGCAGCCCAGGCATATCTGGAACGATTTCCGGGCCGGGTCAGATCCATGATTCTTGATAGTGTCGCCCACCGGGGGTACAAAATTTTCTATGATTTCCGTCAGACAGTACCCCGGGCGCTGGAAAAGCTGTTTGCCCGATGTCAGGCGGATCCGGACTGCAACACGGCGTTTCCCAACCTGAGAGAATCGTTCTTTGCAATCCTGGAACGCCTGGAGATTGAAGCCGTTCCCGTTCGGATGAAGCATCCGACCAGTGGTGAGCTGGTTATGTTCGATATGACCCCAAAACGGTTTCTCCAGTCCGTCATGCCTTTGCTGTATGCACCGGAAACGATCGCTCTTTTGCCGTTGACCATCCATGCAGCCAGTGAATTCAATGATTTTGAGCCTTTAACCGGACAGGTTGCATCCGTCGACATGGGTATTTATCACGGGTTGATGTTTTCCGTTATCTGTGCCGAGGATGCACCATTTTTCCCACCCGAAAATGAATGGCCCATAACCGGTCCATTCGATTACAGCAGTCATACTGCCATGATTTGCAGGATCTGCGCTGACTGGAACGTTCCTCGGGAAGTCAGACTTCCCAACCCCATCGTATCTCATGTTCCGGTTCTGTTTCTGTCAGGTGATGCAGATCCTGTCACTCCTCCCGAGTTCGCGGAGAAAGCCGCACAGTTTTTTCCTGATAGTCTGCATATCGTGGTACCTCACATGGCACACGGCATCATCAACCGGGGATGTGTTGATGAGATCGCCACAGATTTTATCCGATCCGGATCCGCCGAGGGACTCGATACTTCCTGCACTGAAAAAATTCTGCCGTCACCGTTTTTCATTAACCTGAATGGTCCGAAACCCTGACATTTCAAGGAGGAAACCCATGATTGAAACGATTCATCTTAAAAAGACATACGTAAAAGTCACTGCCATGTGAGGTAC
>SWBY01005748.1_pt2 | contig 15357 bp, 22 predicted proteins | sample 4693071 | NCBI WGS metagenome assembly SWBY01 (sample SAMN10267273, study PRJNA491770) | bioreactor metagenome | isolation source: DHS bioreactor inoculated with marine methane seep sediment | place: Japan: Omine Ridge, Nankai Trough | collected 2006-05-06 | reverse complement strand
CATGGCCACAACGGGACGTGATTTCAGCTGTGCTTTCAGAATACGGATCAGCGGTTCCCTTCCGGAATACAGAACCTTATCGCCGGGAAGATGATCCAGAACACCGGCTTCAATGGCGTGGACGATTTTCAAGGGCTCACCCCGGGCGGGAATCAGGTAGAGCCATCGCCGGGACAGGTGTTTCCCGGGATCCATCCCCAGAAGTTGCAGGGCCGGCAGGTTGCTGCATTGGTAATCCGTGAGTAGCCAGCCGGAAATTTTCCGGTCCAGAAGTTCATTCTGAATGGCAGTGATATTCATGTTCTCGCCCCCATTAATGGCCTGAAACCGTTGAGATCCCGGAATAAGAGACCGGGATGACTAAGCAGCATGTTCTGTTATACCAAAAGATGGATTTGAAGTCATGATCCTCCTGAGGTTCATCGGCCTCGCTTCCCCCAAATAATCTCCTTGACACCCACAAAATCTCCTGTTACTTTTCCTGAGCGTTTCGCCTGTTTTTCAAGCTGGGCGGATAGCTCAGTTGGGAGAGCATCGGTCTTACACACCGGGGGTCGCAGGTTCAAGCCCTGTTCCGCCCAAAGAAACGAAACGCATTGAGCGGGGACGTAGTTCAGATTGGTTAGAACGTCGGCCTGTCACGCCGAAGGTCGCGAGTTCGAGTCTCGTCGTCCCCGCCATTTTTTTACAAGCACTTACGCCGGATCGGAAGATCTGGCGTTTTCTTTTTTGCGGACGTTTTACGGACAGTGCCGCAAATTGTCACCGCTAATTTTAGTGGGTGATTGTCCAGAATCTTGCGTGCGTGGTCCGGAATCATATGGAAATAGATCCGTCGTGTAACGCGGTCTGAGCTGTGTCCGAGCAGTTGAGATACGGAAGACAGATCAAATCCCTTACAGATGAGCATGGACGCGAAGGTGTGGCGTAGATCGTGGAAGCGGAGGTCAGGAAACCCGGCATCCTTCCGGGCTGCTCGGTGAGCCTTGTCGATGTTTACGAGCTGTGATTTGCCGTTGCGACCTGGAAAGACGTAGACGGATGTCCGTATGAGTGTCTGTAAGATGTTTAGTAAGTCGGAATTTATCGGGATGTCTCTGCCTTTGACGTTTTTGTGAGATGCGTCGAGCCGGATACGGATGATACGTTCGTTTAAATCCACGTCAGACCAGCAGAGATCGAGCAGTTCGCCTTTTCGTAGTCCGGTTAGTAGGACGGTGGCCGCTATGGGGTAGTAAGACGGCTTACAGCAACTCAGGAAGTGAGCGGCCTGGGCTTCGTTGAGAACGCAGATTTTGCGATCGACTACTGGCGGGAGTTTGCCGACGGGGTTTTCGCCATCGAAATGCTTTTCTTGGATAAGCCATGAGAATAGGGTTTTGAGTTCTTTTAGATCGTTGTGGATGGTGTTGGGTTTGATACCGTCTTTCTTTCGCACTGCCATGATCTCGGCAATCATACCGCGTGAGAGTTCAGATAATTCCTTTTCGGTGAACTCGGGCATCCATACGACGTTGAACCGGCTCTTCTTTTTCTGAACTGTGATGGGTCGCTGGGTCTTTTCGATGTGATCGAAGTATAAGACCAGAGCCTCATCGAATGTGAGACTGGGAGGTGCGTCAGGATATGGCGATATCTCTCCGAGCATGACAAGTTTTTGTATTTTGCTTGCTCGCTCGAATCTTCTTCTGAAGCTTTCCGCTCCTGACTTCGTAAAAATGTCCTTTAAGCGTCGGTGGTATTTTTTTCCGTTGATGCGGCACACTATTACCGGGATTGTTTTTTTGTCCTTTTTCCGGAAGTGCCATTCTATCGACGCCATTTTTGTATTGTTCCTTCATCCAGTGCTGAAGTTTCGATTCTAGTATAAGCCATGTCCTGCATCCGTCAAGTTTCATCATGGGAATCCTGCTTGTTTCCAGACTTTCAGCCATGGTGCGGAGTTGGCTGGCTGAAAATGGGAGCAGTTTCTCGTTTACAATGACTTTGATGGACAGCAGGCGATCTTTCATCAGTGATTCTCGATACACCTGATGATATGTTCGGGGATGTACAGGCCTCTGATGTTTGATTTACAGGATTTGTCGAGTATGCCGGTGCGGAGCCACTCACGGATGGTGGATTCGGCCTTTCCAGTGTAGGTCATGATGTCTTGGATGGTCCAGAGTTTACGTTCGACGGTTGTCACTGCAATTTTTCCTCCCGTTTCTGCAAAATCAAACGTCAAACTTCAGACATGTCGGTTTTGCAAACACCAATTTCTGAAAAACACTTGAGTCAGACGTTAAGGTTTTGGTTTTGCACGTTTTGAGCATGTTAATTTTCAGTAATGACGCAGAAAACCTGTCAAACTTATTTCGAGTGACGCTTTTACCGTCGGTTGTAAAAAGTTTCACGGGTTTTTGTCCTGATTCTTTTTCGGAGCGACGCTTTTTTGTAGTGTTGAAAAAGTTTGACGTGTAAATCCTGTCATTATTTTGAATTACCCTTCATTTTTGTATGTTTTTGAGAGTTGAATATTTGAAACGGTGTTGTTTTGTCCGTCATTCTGTTGGCGGACGACAGTTTCAGCTCGCGGGTCCGGCTTATCACCCGCAAAGCACCCACCGCGCATATGCGGGTACGGTTTATCGGCTTTTTCCTGACACTCCGGACAGATCAAAGACTGCAAACAGATAATCCAGCCAGCCGGAAGGTCGCTATCCTGTGATGTTTGCCTGTAACACAGTTCACATGTCCATTTTTTGCATCCCATTCGTGTCCTCCTGTATTCAAGAATCAGTTCCGGGTCGTCGCATATCTCATCGAGGTTATCTTCTGCCTGGGCCACGACTTTGCAACAGGCCAATTCTGGATAGATCTGATCGATAAACCCGCCTGGCAGCATTTCCGTATCCGGCGCGAAATCCACCGGTCGCGATGCGTCGCGCTTTGGGTATTCGCCTGAGTAGTTTTTGAATAGGCGCGTTGCGTCCTCCAATAATATTGGATTGTGATTACTGAGGTCATGATATGCACGGACAGCAGACGGCGGTAATCCATCGACCCGCCCGAGCCGCTCCCTGATCATCGTGTTAGTCATGGGGTGGGTTCCAATCGCCTTGTTCCCTCTCGACCTCATCTCGTAATTCACTCATCAGTAAAAATGCCTTATAATGCAATATTCCAACGGCCTCTGAATAAGAAATATCGAATTCGTCTCTACAGTAATCGACTGCTTCGTCTATTTTCTCACCGAGGAATCTTACTCCTGTGCTTTCAGTCACTTTCCGCCTCATCAAACCTGACTCCGATACTCTCATCGAACAAATAAACCATTTTGATAATGACATCCTGTATCGAACCGTGAATCGTTATAGATGTTTTAATGAGATAATTATCGACGGCTTCGACCATGTAACCATTCTCAGCTTTCAGGATCTTGATTTCATTCACAATCCACCTCCACGGGCACGAGCAGGAAGCGCCGGGTTTCTCCGGGTTTGATTCCGAACACTTTCCTTGTGCCTATTTCCATCCTGTCGCCGTTCCGATAACACATGATAATTTTGTCATCCGGAATCTCAACCTCCACAGCCCCGTCCAGCCGCTTGCGGAGGTCATCGGCATCACAATACGGACACCGTGAAAATTCCATTACGTGCGATTCTGTGTGTTTCTCGCAGGCTACGTGGGACAGCGCCGCTTGTTTCCGTTGGACTAGTTCGGATTCGAGGTCACGGATACGGTCAGCACGTATCTCAAGCTGATCAGCGGCCTCATTGCGCCGGTGTCTCAACTGGATCAAATACGGATCGCTGTGGTCGCTAAACGGCATTTTCAGCACTCCTGTCAGCATTACGTCACTCACTTTCCCCTCCGATCACCGGCGGGGATGGGAGTTCGCAATAATGTGTCATTGAGTCATTCGGCACCAGATCGCGGCACTCCTGAGACCACGTAAAGAAACATTGTTCCATGTCATCCCAAAACGCCCCGGACCGATATCCACCTTCAAACACCACGCCATACCATTGACCGATAATAGGCGGATCACTCACCGGCACCCACCGCTCCCGCGCTTCCAAGATTTCGAGGCGACGCTTCAATTCCGAGATTTCTTTTGCTGCGTCGCCGATATCCTTCGGTATTGACTCAAGAAATCTATCACGACCATGCAGTTCTAGTATCGCCTGTTTTGATTCTCCGGCCTCAAATGCATTGTCCCGTTCCGCTTCCAGTTCCGTGATGCGGGATTGGAGTTTCTCTGCATACCCCATCGGATCACCCTGCATCCCGTCACGGACAATATTAATCCGGTCCTGTAATCCAGATAACTGCTCCCTCAACTCCCGGTTTTCCTCCCGGAGTTTGCTGTTACCGTTCAGGAGTCTGTTTATATCCTGTGCTATCTCGCAATCGCACACCATTGTTGTAGGGTGTCGTTTTTTGCAGTATGCGCATAATTGTAAATCATTCATCCGACCCCCCTTCCAGCGTCACCTTTGCCGCTATTGTCCAGTCATACCAGGACCAGCCATGCACTTCGGGTAATCTATGTTCTCCGACGTATTCACGGGTATGTCTGAATGCCTCTATCCCATCCCGCACCAACCCGCGCAACCTGGCGACTTCGGCGGTGAGACGGTCTTCGATTGGGCGGGTGTTCCATTCTTTGACAGTGTATGCAATATTACCGAGCGAACATATACCAGACGAACACGTTACAAATGGGTGCCATTTTGCGCCCACTATTTCACCGTCACCCCCGCAGAACGGGCACGGTTTCAATTTCCTACTCATCGGCGGCCTCCTGAGTGCATTTACACGGCTTGAATCTATTTGACTGAATCCCGCGTCTGACACTGCCGCGACCATGACACTTTCGGCAGTTTGGATCTGGATCATATTTAATAGGGATTAAATCATCTTCAAGCTCTTTATCTGTTCGATTGTGTGGGTCATCGCCCCGCATCAACTCCATTAATGATTTCATATTTTCTGCTTCGTAAATCTTGCCTGTTCTCTGATCCATCACCCCACCACCAATTCCCGGAGAAGCTCGGCCAGCCCGCAGGTGCAAACCGTATGCCGTAAATGCGGATTGCATATCTGGCAATTCCGTTTATGACTCATTAGTTCAATCATCCGATCCCGCACCCCATCCGGCAGGACGGTGACGGGGGTTGGATCTTTCATGTATTCAGAAGATTTCCATACCAGTGTGGCTACATTACCCCATTTTTTTCGTCTTGACACAAACCCCCTCACCACCTCACTCATCGGTCGGCTCCGGGGCGGGCTCGAAGTCTCCACACCAATCGGCTGACTTGACATACGGCCAGTCATCAGTAACGTTATCCACCGGCCTTGGCGCATGTTTCCTACATTGGAAATAGTTCTCATTGTAACTCACGCAATACCATTTACAGTTCTTGCACACCTTCACATCTCACCTCCCACCGGGATCAGTCCCGGGGCTGTCGGGCATGTCACAGTCAACAACAATGTTATCCATCGACACAACCGTAGCCGTTGACATATCGACACGATGCCATCTCGATCTACCATCACGCGGCAATACGTTAATCTCGAACGTGTCATCCCTCATGCAGATTCCGATCTTGTTGCCTTCTGATGTCTCCATTAACACTCCGGAATAAACTTCTTTCAATACGATATCGCCGCTTTCATTAACGTCTATTTTCATCACGCCACCAGCCGCTGAATCCGCGCCTGTATATCAGCCAGGTCGGCGAATATCGCGTCGATCTCAGGCTTGATCTCTCGGTACGCCCTGGCGTCAGCGAGGACGGTTTCCACGGCGCTGATGTCGGATATGTGGGCTGGCAACGGCGCGGACGCTGGCGTGGAATATGGAACGGGCGCAACGACGATACCGATATCACCGCTGTATTCCGGTTTAACCGTGTCTAACCGAGTCTTTGCCGCTTTAGCCTCTTTAAACCGGTGATAACTCAGCCGGTGATGTTTCTGACACAGCCCGGATTTATTCTTGTTCGTGATCACCGTATCGCAATCCGGATCAGAACAGACCCGGCCTTCGGAATACTGCTGGCGCTGTTTCGGTTTCGGTTTCACGTCACGTGAGTTCCCGTTCTGGTGATGCTTGCAGTATCCAGTGTCGTTGTCGTCGACTAACGGCGTCTTGCATCCTTTTCGTGCGCAGACCCGTCTCGGTTTCCGTCCGATAATCGGTGTGCCTTGAGGATGAGAACCAGACACCGGCGCTGCACGCTGTTTCCGGAACCTGTCCGCCTGTTTCCTCCAATCCGGATCAGTCGCCACACTCGGAACCGGTACGTCCGGATCCGCGTCAATCACCCGAACCGGGACCGGAACGCTTCCTGATATACTTTTCGCCATAGGCATACTACACCTCCCTAAAATCGTGGCACGTTGAACGTGGCCACATGATGTTTAATAATTGCATCTATCTCCGCATCACATCGCGGGACAGGTATCCAAATCGGTTCAGCGGCGCTGGGCGGGACATGCACGATCCCGCAGTCTGTCGCTGGATTCGTTACGCCACGCATCGCCAGAATCTTTTCGTCGAGGATGATTCGTTCGTAGAGTCGAAGCTGCAACGTATATTTTGCAAAGTTGTGGTCAGGCACGTGGGCGATTGGCGCTGACGCAAACCGCCCGTAATTGTTCCGGCTTATTTCTTTGTTCGTTTTCCAGTCGATAATCCAGACCTTCGGGGCCTGTACCGTACCATTCTCAATCATGATTTCATCGACCTGGCCAGCGATACGATACTGCTCTGAGAATATGAGCGCTTCCGCTATTAAATGCTTCCAGATCGATTTGAGCCTGGACGTTGCATCCCAGATCAGTTTGAACGCGTGACGCTCCCGCTCGTTTTTGGGTTGCGGTAGATCCTGACCAAGAAATATCGCTTCGGCCAGAGCGTGGGCTGCGGTACCCGTCTCGCGTGATTCGTTGCCGGCCTGTTTCCATCGCGCCAACACATCCTCTTTTGTGGTTCCTTCTCGTAATGCAACACGCAGGGCGTTGCCGTCGGCGTCGAACTTCGGGAAGAGAGAATTTACGATCTGGGTAACGGATCGATATTGACCTCCGCGATTGTCGCGATACGAGTGATCCGATTCGGTGAAGGTCACTACGGTGCCGGATTGCTCGGCGCATCTCATGACGCCACCTGCACACGGGGCACACGGGCTAGAATCAGAAAAGTTAAGATACCCGAATGTTTTGGACCGCGCACGGGGAACACGGGTTTTTTCCTGTACAGACTATATACACGGTAATATGTTAAATACTTGTCTCTATTATTTAGTTTGAAAAGCCGTGCGCACCGTGAGCATTGTGAATATAAAGGGCTGGTTGCCCGTGAGCAAAAAGGTTTGAACACGTGTGCTAGAACACGGGACACACAGGCTAAAAACGAAAACTTTTTAATACGTGTATCTTGCACACAGGAAACACGGGCCAGAATCAGAAACTTTTTAATACGTGTTGCTGTTTTATCCAGTCGCACACACTTTTTTTCAAACTTTATAATCATTGTGATTCACCTATAATTTTGATCGATGAACCTACTTTACCGACAATGATCGGCTTCGCATCGTGCGCTGGGTCGCCATATTGCCACATGATCCCACGACGTCGACCAGGACCATGATGAGGATAACTGGCGATGTTTGGATTTGCCCTGGTGCAGTGTCCGGACCGGGCAAGATTACGCAACATCTGGACCGGGGATCTGACATGTTCGATAGCCTCTTTGATCCATTCCGATACTACCTGTGAGCGTATCCACACCCATCTGTCAGAAGTCAGTGCAAGAATACTGGCAAGTTGATAATTGATTGTATCCTCAATCTGCTTACCCCATTCTTCCTCGACGTTCGCGGACGCCCTGGACTCTGCCAGCGTCGTCATGACAGCCTGATACTGTTCTGTGTCGTCGCACATGGCGCGGAGGACCAGCGTCTCGAACTCAGGGAACCGGGTGTATGGTCCGTCCTGGATATCAGGCGGATTGTTTAGGATGTCGATGATATCAGCGAAGATGCGATATCGATTCCGCTCGATATACACGGACAGATCCCGCGCCCAGGATTCCCGGTAGTCGTTGAGCGTCGCGAGCCGGACGAAGAACGATCGGATGGCCAGATCATTATCGATGCTGGCGTTGTTCGCGGTGATGACGTAGGTGAGATTATTTGGCCGGGTTTCTTCCCCGCGTCCATATGGTGGGCGTCCTGTGATATGCGGCATGGTGACCATGGCGGCAAGCTCTTCTGATGCGAAGGTGCCGATGACGTTGTCCACGAGCAGCATCCTGGACTGGCGTCCTTCCGATGACACGAGACGCTTCGTCACTTCCTGCATGTCCCGGGCGAAGTCGTTGGTCTTGACCTCAACGGCGGGATGTCCATATAGGAGCGCCACGCGGGTGGCCAGGGTGGATTTACCAGCGCCGGGTGATTCGGAGTCTATTATCCACATCGGACGTTGGAGGAGTGGTTCGAAGTATATCGGCGCGGCGATGAACGCTTTGACCAATACGCGGTATTCCGGTGATATGGGATTGAAGAAATCAGCCAGGCCGTTGAGGTATTTGTGATCCGGGGATGGAGCGCAGAGATCAGAGTGCTGATAGTAAACATCTGTTCGAACCGGCCAGTCAGGCACGGATGATATGGCCTCGTATTTCGGCGCTGTGGCGCGGAGTCCGGCGAAGTATTCATCTTTGGATGTCATGTTTATACCACGACCCCACTCAAGGATCTGCTTTGATTTCCGCGTGATCCATGAGAATAGCTCCTGTGATTTCCGGATGTATACGATGTCGCCGGTGTCCTTGTCCTGGTCGAATAGTTCATCACCGACACGGCGCGGGAAGCCAAGGAAGCGGGTGTAGCAGTCTTCGATCATGGCGTTGATGTGACGGGGCTCCTGCGTGGTCTTTGGCTTACCTGCAACGATCGCTTCGGTGAGAGAATAGTTACGAAACGGGTTCTTGTTCGCTTCCTTGGCGCGTGCGATCTGGAATTGTTCGTCGATAACCCGGGTGTCGATAGGTGGATTCTGCTTGATGAGCTTGAGCAGCTTCCTGGCGCTGCCTTTTTCCTGCGTGATCCAGTCCGTGACATCACCTTTAGGGATAGATGACAGGGTTATGATCCGGATTTCCTTCGCGATGCCCACAAGTTGGCCGGCGATGAGGTTGGCGTGCCGGCGCCCGGGTTCGTCGTTATCCGGAAGGATGCAGACATCTTTACCGCGGAGGGTTTCGGAGTATTCCGGCTTCCATTTGTTTGCTCCGCCGGCGTTTGTGGTCGCGGGTAATTCAAGATCGGTTAGTGTGACGGCGTCCTTTTCACCTTCGACTACGATCACCCATGGCGATGCGTCGATACCCGGGAGGTTGAACAGGACAGTGTTGATATGTTTGATCGTCCAGCGTCCATCTGCGGCCTGCTGGATGAATTCCTTGGCACCGGGTTTGTCTGTGTGTTCCATGCGGAGGACGCGGTGGATAACGTCGCCGTCGATATCTGTGTATTCGTATCGGTTCACCTCCCGGTACCCGTCTTCGATAAGCGTTTCGTATCGGGATCGTTCCCGGGTTGGGTTCGGTGCAAGTTTGTCGATCTTCGGCGTGAGATGGAGATAGTCACCGAGCCATTCCTGTGCCATCTGGCGGTCGCCGGAGAATCGCATCAGGGCTACGAGGTCGATCACTGACCCGGATTCCTCTGTGCTGAAATCGTGCCAGCCGTCGCGGTTGATTGCGACGGAGGTGGAATTTGATCCGCTTCGCCATTCGGCGTTGCAGCGTCCGTTTTTGAGTTGGAGACCGAGCGCGGCGGCGATCGTGGTGCAGTCGGCGCGGTCTTTAATATCCTGGTATGAATAAAATTTAGTTGCCATTCTCAATCTCCATAATAAATTGTCCGATTATTTCAGGTATCTGAGGCACTACGGCGTTTCCTGTCATTTTTGCAATTCTCGCATTAGAAAATTCTTCAACCCATCTGTCTGGGAATCCTGCAAACCGGACGCGCTCTGAACTGTCAAGAATTCGCAATCGTCCTTCTTCGTATATGTAATTGTCGCGGGAATCATATCGGTGTCTGTGCGTAGTAAGACAGAAACAAACCGGTGTCGTCGCATGGATCTTAATAACAGCCCTTTTACGGCTTTTGATGATATGAAGTTTCCGGAATGATCGAATCCAATCTGACATAGTTGATCCGATACAGAAATCACGGGTTCGGTGTTGGCCTGTAAGCGTAAAGGAATTAAATCGAACTGAACACGTTCTGTATCCGAGAGCCTCCAGCGCCGCGATAAAGAACACATCGTCTGATGCAGGAACATTTTCGCGGACCACCCATTGTGGGCGAAATCGTCCAGCCACGGCAAGGAAGTATCCGGACAAATCGGGGCTTTTTGATTTCCAGATTGACTTTGCTTTGCTTCTGCACTGGCATGGATCTCCGCCAGCAACAATGTTAACTGCTCCATGGTTTCTCCATTCCTGAATAATAGTTTTTACATCCGTGTATATCGGAACATCTGGCCAGTGCTTCTTCAATACCTTCTGGCAGAATTTATCCTGTTCGCAGAACGCGATTGTCTGCATCCCAGCTCGTTCAAGCCCGAGACTGAACCCGCCGATGCCACTGAACGAATCCAATACGTTCATGCCATAGCCGCCAGTTCCTGAAAAACCGTGGTCTTTGTTTTCAAATTATTAATCCCATTCCGGAATGCGTTCGTCTGTCCGATCACAATGCAGTGTTCCTTCGCCCTGGTCACGGCGGTATAGATCAGCGACCGATCCAGCAGCGCAAACGAATCCCGTTCCAGCGCGATGAAAATCACGCGCCGATACTGACTACCCTGGGACTTGTGCACGGTGAGCGCATACGCAAGCTGCAGATGCTTTTTCATTTCCTTATCGAACAGAACACGATCCGTATATATCGGATCGCCGTCGCTGTCATACGATGCGATGGCATCAATATCGAGCTGTATCCAGATCTCACCGTCGGTGTTGATGCTGTGGACCGTGCCGGTGGTGCCATTCCATACGTCGAACTCAGCGCAGTTCTTCGTATTGATTACCCGGTCACCGATCCGGAATTTGTCGTCTGCGTCGGAAGGGTTGACGATGTCCCGGATTTCGCGGTTGAGTCCCTTGACCGTGCTGGGACAGTCTTCGTTGTCGCCGTTGCGGGGGCATAGGATCAGATCCTGTTCGAAATCGATATCACCGGCGCTGATCCATTCTAGGAGCGTCCGCTGTGTTTGGTCATCCTTGCCGGTGTTGACCACGTCCCATTGCTCTGCGTCTGATTTGAGATTGAGCGGTGGCATTTTCCCAGCGCGGATATCAGACGCGGCCTGGTAGACAGCCTCCTGATTCCGGTAACAGGTGGTGAGTTCGCGCACTATATTAGGATATAAAGAGAGCACGTCATGAAATGGCTGACCACGTCCGACAGGCGGGAGCTGCGCGGGATCTCCGACCAGGATGAGCTTCGACGGCTTGCGCTTGATGATCTCAGCCATAATATCAGCCGATACCATAGAGGACTCATCGACTATGATGGATACGCCGTTGAGCGATCCCCGTCGGAAGATCTCACCGTTTGATAGTAGCATGCGGTGGATCGTTGCGGCTGGGAATCCGGTCGCTTCGCGGAGTCGGGCGGCAGCTTTTCCAGCAAAGGCGCAGAGTTCAGGGTTGGGAACCTGGTCTGCGATCTGTTCGATGATCGTGGTTTTGCCTGTGCCAGCGCCACCGGTGATAATAGCGAACTGGGTGCCGTTGACGGCGTGGCTGACCGCAGCGAGTTGGGAGGTGTCGAGGTTCATAATTTGATCCTAAAAAGGAATGTCATCATCGATAATAAATGGATCGACAACAACAGGGAAACTAGCGTTATGTTTGTCTTGATAGTTGACTTGTCCAGTGAATTCTATAGAAATGCTATCCCGCCATAACCTTATGGCTTCAATAACCTTTTCAACATTAGTCCACCATTCCGATAACTCATTACGACTGATTTTCATATCATTTTGATTGATAGCATTTAACCTATTGATTAATCGTGCAATTTCCTGTCCTTGATTAAACTTTGTTTCGCTCACGTAAATGTCATATTTGAGGTTTTCACGCACACTGTTTGACATAACTATATATCTCCAATTCGTCTTGATAGTCTTTACCCAACGCGATCCGCTGCGTCCCAACAAACCCGCGCAACGTTCCATCCCCGAACATCTCCGATATGGAATCCACCACCATAGTCAGATGCAGCGCCCCGAGATGCTTCAGCGCTTGATCCCGTAACGCTGTCCAGTCAATCGCAGTCGACCCATGCTCCGTGAGCTGACGCAACGCATACACCACGCCAGCTTTAATCCGCCGCGGGTCTGTGTCCTCAATCCCGAACGACTGTCTAATACCATTCTCGACGTGGACGAATCCGTAATTCGGCAACTCAGCCAGCCGATAACAATCCGTGTTCACCACGCCCACGGTCTGTTTTTTCCATAGCTCCCACGCGGCCATGGACATTTTGATCGTGGCGTTATGCCCCATCAGCCAGGCGATGACCTGAGACTTCTCAGCTTCACGCTCCAGCATGTCGATTGTTTCACGGAACCGCGACATCAGATCACCGCGACTGAGTTCCTTAACGTCACACTCTGCCACGTCGCGCCAGTCAGATTCTTTCGCTTTCCAGATCTTTTCTTCAATGCTATACCCGATACCCCGCGTGCGGTCGCAGGCATACTTCAACTGATCACGTGGACTGACCGGTATATCCGGCATGGCTGACTCGAATTTGAACTCACGCTTGCCCTGATACACGCTCCATGATCCGGTCAGCATCAGCCGTTCGTTCTCTTCCGGACGCCATGCCATAGACCCCTTCACAGTGCCCTTGTCCGTCGCTAGAATATACCAGGTGCGATCAGACAGCCGCGGCGGATAGCAAACCCGCTCGACACTGACCTGGATTTTCTCTAAGGATTTCATAGTATCTCGCTCTGAGGATCGCATATGCCATCCCGGATGATAGATCTGCGTCGCCGCAGAAAATAACCTGGACGTTCATCAGCGCCAGGTCAGCGATTCGTTTACAAATAAACTGTGGCGTGATCCGCGGGTGATGGTGATCTGGATGTACCAGACTTCCGTTGCACTCCGCGAAACATACCTGTTCAAAATTACCCTCGACTATGACCACCTTGGCACCGAATCCGGACCCTTCCATACGTCCAATCTCACGCAGAAATCGTTCCCATCCGGATCCGATGGTGCCGAGGAAGTCGTCAAGCGATTTCCGTTCGATAGCAAATCGATCATCACCGGCCAGCGCGTAGTCGCCGGTCCTGAGCGTCCGCACTTCCGCCTTGACCAGGTCAGGAGGGAACGCCCAGGGCCGTTGTTCGCGCGTATCGATGATTACGTTCAGCATGGATCAGGCGGCGAACGGGTTGGGGGTTGCGGTTCCAGCGTTGCCTGCTGTAACGGGCTGCTGTCCGAAAGGATTAGAGGCTGCCGGAGCGGCCACGGGCGCTGGAGCTGCCACGGGCGCGCCGTTGAACACAGCATTATACCGCGCCGCCATTGTTGCCGGGTCGATCGCTTTCGGGATATCACCACCGCCGCCGATGTATTTGATATCATAATATGTTTTGTTGTCGTACTCCCGGGATTTGACCGTGAACGGGATCTCTTTCCCGACCAGCGTTTCAACCTGACTCAGATCACCGTTTACCAATCCGACTTTGGTCAGATTCTCAATGGTGATTTCCGCCTGTGTCCGGTCAGCAAAGTTTCCCTTGCCATATGTATTGGACACCTCACCCCGCCACCAGCCAACGCCCTTGTCGTTCGCGATTTCCAGGCATACATCGAACGCCGGGGGCTGTGCAAACTTCGGATCCGCCAGGACCACGCTTTTGATTATGCCGATAAATGTTCCTTCTTCATGAAAACTCATGATGATTCCTCCTGCGCTGTGCGCGTTTAGCGTGATTCCACGCTGACATGTTTTTGAAAATTGACACCCGGGATAGTGGGCGTTTCGTTCATCTTCGTTTTGTAGGTGACATGGCTCCGGATCTTCTTCTCATCCACGCTCAGGAATTCCCGGGGTACCTGTGCGGGATCCACGACCTGAAAATTCCAGCGGATGACTGTCCGGTTATTCGACGCTGTCGGCTTCACGACCTCAGGAATTACAACCGGCGGTGTGAAGTTGTCATCGAATTCAACACCAGCGCCGAACACATCCTCAGCGGTCTGCTGCTGATCCTCGATTTCCGCTGCGGCCTTCTCCTCCGCTTTCAGTCGGTCAGCTTCCTGTTTCTCATACACTGCCGTGGCGTAGGCGTCGTTCATGGATTTCAGCCGGGCCAGTTCGGCGTCCAGATCAGTTTTGAGTTTCTTTTCCTGCGCCATGATATCTTTTTTCAAGGCGTCAATCGGGCGGGTGAGTTCCAGCCGGTGCTTCCCGAGGGATTTGATATGCTTCTGGATCCGCGTCTGAATCGATCCGGATACGTCTAACGCTGAATCGGAATCCACTTTCTCAACTGCTTTGGATTCGTCAAGAAGGACGCCCCGGGTCAGCATCCATTTTGCTTCCTGTTGTAGGGACTGGTTCAATGTAATCAATTTGTCGCTCATGATTTCGCCTCCAATGCTTTCGCCGCAGCCGATATGGCATCGTAATGACCCGGCTGCATGGTTTCGTGTTTGAGTTTCAGCGCCATGGACAGGTGATCGATCGGCATTGTGTCCCAGCGGATCCCGTTCATCTTTCCCGGGATGGGGCATGTGTCGAAGTCAGCAACCGGCGTCACGGGTTTATTGAACGGGTTGGGCTCCGGATCGTTCGCCGTCGCGGGCGTGGGTGCTGGCCCCGCTGACTTCATCTGATTGATACGGTCAGACACATCAGCCACGGGCGCGGGTGTCGGTTCCGCGACAACCTCCACGCCGTCGAAGTCGTCGATCTCTTCCGGCGTATACGTGCCCTGATTCGACTGGGGATCCACAGCGCGGACAGAATCAGATATCAACCGTGCCCACAACATCTGCATCCGACTCCGGGGCGTCCGGTATTTATCCTTCAGGCGTCGTTCTTCAAACGGTTTATTCAACTCTGCCATCTGAGCATCAGGACCGCCACGATAAACAAACGGTTCCTGCATGACCTGTTCCCAGGTCAATTCAAAATCATACTCAGTGCCGTCAAATTCGAGATGGATCGCGGCGCGTTCAGGAGTGCGATCAACCAGTCGATGTTTTCCGCCGCGTCGGTTAAACGCCGCCAGCATCGCATCAGCCTT
>SWBY01002798.1_pt1 | contig 15427 bp, 13 predicted proteins | sample 4693071 | NCBI WGS metagenome assembly SWBY01 (sample SAMN10267273, study PRJNA491770) | bioreactor metagenome | isolation source: DHS bioreactor inoculated with marine methane seep sediment | place: Japan: Omine Ridge, Nankai Trough | collected 2006-05-06 | reverse complement strand
TTCCTGATTCCCAGGGCGTTACCCCGGGCTGATATGTGTAGCCCCTTCAGGGCATTTTCGAATGTATTTTTCATCGTTTCGTCTATTCGTCTTTTACCCGCCTCCATTCCTCTTCTCGTCCTTTCGTCCATTCCTCTTCTCGTCTTTTCGTCCTTCTTGACCCGCCGTAGCTTTGTAATTTGTTTTCCTTCGCACCTGTGCGTAGGCGGTTCCTCTATTCCTCCACTCGGCTTGATTCCGGACCAGGGAGCGGGTACCATCATTAAATGGCGCATCACACGATTCAATCAGGGTATTCCCGGTTTACGGATCGGTTGAACAAATTTCCATCAGGTGCACCGCCCTCGGAACTTCTGTTTAAAATTCTGGCTGAGCTTTTCAACGAGAAAGAAGCGGAGCTGATGGCGTCACTCCCTGTAAAGCCGTTCAGTGCCGGTAAGGCTGCCGGGATCTGGGGCAAACCCATGGCGGAAACCAGGAATATCCTCGATGCTTTGGCTGACCGGGGTATCCTGGTTGATCTGGAACAGAACGGTAAGATGATCTATGCGCTGCCGCCACCCATGATCGGTTTTTTTGAATTTTCCCTGATGCGTGTTCGTGAAGATATTGATCAGAAACTGCTGAGTGAACTCTTTCATGAATATCTTACCGTGGAGGAGGAATTCATCCGGGCACTGTTCACGCAGGGTGAGACACAGATGGGCCGGATATTTGTCAACGAGCCGGCACTGTCCCGGGAGAATGCCATTCATGTGCTGGATTACGAACGATCCAGCGAGGTCATTCGAACTGCCAGGAAAAGAGGCATCAGTATGTGTTTCTGCCGGCACAAGATGCACCATCTGGACCGGGCCTGCGATGCGCCCATGGATATCTGCATGACATTCAACAGTGCGGCGGCGTCTCTGATACGCCGGGGATTTGCCCGGGAAGTGGACGAGACCGAGTGTCTGGACCTGCTGGAAAAAGCCCATGCTCATAACCTGGTTCAGTTCGGTGAAAATGCCCGGGAATCCGTGAGTTTTATCTGCAACTGCTGCAAATGCTGCTGCGAAGCCATGACCGCCGCTCGAAAATTCGCTGTCATGAACCCGATCCATACCACGAATTTTATCCCTGAGATCGATACCGGCGCCTGTGTGGGGTGCGGCCGGTGTGTGGCTGCCTGTCCCGTGGAAGCGCTTATGCTTGAAGAAACTGAAACGGGCGGGAATAAACCCTCCAAAAAAGTAAATTTTGATCCGGAAATCTGTCTGGGATGCGGTGTCTGTGTCCGGGTTTGTGCCCCGAAAGCCATCACCCTGAAATCCCGGGAAAAACGTGTGATCACACCTCTCAACAGTATGCACAAGGTCATGGTCATGGCCATAGAGCGCGGGAAGTTACAGAACCTCATATTCGATAACCAGGTGCTCTGGCGGTATCGGGCACTGGCGGGTGTGCTGGGAGTGATTCTGAAACTCCCGCCGGTGAAACAGATCATGGCCACGCAGCAGGTAAAATCACGGTATCTGGAAGCGTTGATCCGCCGCACGAAAAAATAGACGGGCAAACCCTCCTGAAATAAATTAGAATCATTCCAGGAGATTGTCATGGAATACAGGATCATGTCAGCCCGGCAAAAAAAAACGATTCCGTCCATTATGCCCCGTGATGAGGGCGGTCACAGGTTTGTTGTATATGCTGACAGTTGCTCCGGTGTGCCGGGTCATACACATGAGGAAAATCTGATCAGGATCAACGATGTGATTGCGTCTCTGGACCCAGCCCCTCAATTCATCTGTTTTCCCGGTGATGAAATTCAGGGTCTCACCGGAGATGAAGATTTTTTAAAGGCGCAATGGTCATACTGGCTGGATACAGAGATGGCCTGGCTGGACCGGGAAAAAATCCCTCTCTACCATACCACCGGGAATCACACCACGTATAATCCCATGAGTGAACGGGTTTTCCGGGAGGTGCTGGATCTGCCCCGGAACGGTCCGCCGGATCAGATTGGGTTGAGCTATTATGTCCGCAGAGAAAATTTGCTCATGGTCTTCGTGAACACCTTGTTTTCCGGGCGTGGCGGGGAAGGCCGTGTGGAGCATACATGGTTGGACCGGATTTTGACGGAACATGCCGATTGCTCATTCAAACTGGTGTTCGGACATCATCCCGTTCACGCTGTCAATGGGTTTTCCGGGGTTTACCAGCGGAATATCTGTCCGGAGGATGGCAGCCGGTTCTGGGAGGTTTTGGTCAGGCACGGTGTCACAGCATATGTCTGTAGCCACATTCTTGCATTTGATGTTCAGGTGCACGAAGGTGTTTTGCAAATTCTTACCGCCGGCGCCGGTACTGCAGACCGGATGCCCGAAGGGATTGAGTATCTCCACTGTGTTCAGGCTGCGCTTGATCAGGAGGGTCTGCGGTACCAGGTTCTGGATGGGCAGGGCGTCGTCCGGGAGTGGCTGACCTGGCCGCTTAAATTGCCGCCGTCGGATTCATGGCGTGCCATGGGTGATGAGGTGCCGGCGCCAGTGAATGTTTGGGGAAAATCACGATATATGAGTGATGTGCTGGTCTGGAAGATTGCGGGCATCACCGGGAAACCCGGAAGCGGAGCATTTCAGACCCTCCTTCAGGGTGTTTCCAAAAATAGCCCTGGGAACGGTCCGGTCCGAGTGGGTTTGGCGGGGGTTGAACAACGGTTCTGTATGCAGATGAGTCGGGGTCCCGGAAAGAGTCCTCATTTCTGGCATGGTCCCGCACTGCCACCGGGTGTTCCCTTCGAAATTCACCTCGCCTGTCATGCCGGGATGGGGCCGGGAGGTGTTCTCTGGCGTGCCGGAGATAATGCTTCGTGGTCGTCAATGGCTGCCGCATCTCCCTGGGGTCTGGAATCCGTAAATTGGCCGAATCACTGGATCACCGGGCATCGTATTGAGGGGCCGGATGACAGCCCGTTTCTTGGCATCAATCTGAACATTGCAACCCATATGCAATCCCAGACGTTGAGTATCTGACAGGAGTGCCCACAATGGAACAACGGATCAGGGACAGGTTCTCACCGGAAATTTTGGAAGAAACCACTGCACGATACGGATTAACGCCGAATCAACTAATCGCGAAAGATGGGTTTGAGAGTTTCATTTATGAGTATGAGCGTGACGGCAATGGTTTTATTCTGCGAATTGCCCACTCCATTCGCCGGTCGGAAGCCATGGTCCGGGGTGAAATCGACTGGATTAATTTCCTGGCTGACGGCGGCGCCGGTGTGGCTCGGGCGGTGCAATCTGCCCGGGATTATCGGGTGGAGCGGATTGATGACGGTGCCGGGGGATATTTCCTGGCTACAGCGTTTCATCGTGCCCGGGGGAAACCTGCCTGGGAGGTTGGATGGAGTGAACCGCTGTACCGCACATACGGCCGACTCATGGGAAACCTTCATGGGTTGACCCGGTCATACGTTCCCGGTGATCCCCGGGCTGAACGGTTCAACTGGGACAGTTCCGAGATGCTTGAAGTGGAACAGTTCCTGCCGCGTACGGAGACAATGGTCAGGGATAACTACCGGCGGCTCCTGGAAAAGATTCACGTCATTCCTCAAAATGGGGATTCCTACGGTCTGATTCATCAGGACGCTCATGCCGGAAACTTTTTTGTCAGTGATACCGGGGAGATCACTCTGTTCGATTTTGATGATTGTGCATACTCGTGGTTTATCAATGACATTGCCATTGTCCTTTTTTATATGATTAATGGTATGAAAAATCCCCGGGAATTTCTGGACACTTTTTTACCGCCGTTTTTAGAAGGGTATTGCCTTGAAACCCGGTTTGATCCCACGTGGATCGAGGCCATTCCGCTTTTTCTGAAACTCCGTGAGATTGATCTGTATGCCGTGATCCATCGGAGTTTCAATGTGGAGAACCTCGAGGATCCCTGGTGCCGGCGGTTCATGACCGGCCGCCGGGAGAGGCTGATGAAAAATCACCCTTTCGTGGATTTTGATTTCACTGTTATCCGGAAGTGGATTTCATGACAAAACCGTGCGAGCGAGATCTGTATTTCCCCATCCGTTTATTCCTGGAGGCGCAGGGATACACCGTCAAATCAGAGATTAATGATTGCGATGTTGTGGCGGTGAATTCGGAACAGGCACTTGTTATCGTCGAGATGAAAACCGTGCTCAACGTCAAACTGCTGCTTCAGGCGGTGGTACGAAAAGAGATGACCGACGATGTGTATATTGCGGTGCCCGTTGATACGCCCCTGCTTCGAAAGGATTCCAAACAGGTGATCAAACTCCTGCGGCTGCTGGGGATCGGCTTGCTGGTGGTGGATCTGACGAAGAATCGTGTGCTGGCCCTGCTGGATCCGGGTGAATACCGGCCGAGGAAGCGGAAGGACAAACAGACGCGGCTTCTCAAGGCGTTCCGGACCCTGGTGGGGGATCCCAATGATGGTGGCCGGGATGGACGGAAAAAGTATATGACGGTATACCGTCAGCAAGCGTTGGATGTGGCGGAATATCTGATGGAAAATGGTCAGGGGAAAGCCAGTGTGATTCGGGATGCCCTCCAGGAACCCAAAACCTGGCGGATTCTCAACGCCAATGTGTATGGCTGGTTCGAGAAGGTGGAAAAAGGCATATACACGATCTCACCCCGGGGAAAACGGGAATATCGGGAATGGCGGCAGGCCGATTCATAAATTGCTTTTCAACTTGTCGTATTCGGAATGTCCGCCAGGAACGCGGTTTTATGAAAGCCGGCACCGGATTCCGTACCAGACACTGATCCGGTGGATACACGGATTGAGAAAGAGTCATGTCCGGCAGGTGCGGGGCGGTAATGAGATGCGCCGGCTGTTTTTTTGCATCCGGACACCCGGCCAGTTGAAGATGTCGGTATCTGGATAAGGCAGACAGAAAAAAGAATCAATTGTCACCGGCGGAAACGCGGGGATCTGCAATAAAAATTTTCAATTCTCAATGCAAAATGCGCAATGTTCAACCGAAAGATGCGAATGGAGTCTGCTGATAAAGACCTTAGCGAATACCGCGCTGGTGCCTATACCCTGTATGAGACGAATTTTTTAACCATCTGAAACAGGAACCACCATGCCGGATTATTCATAACTGCCAATTGAAGAAATAACAGGCTCGGCCTCATGGTCGTGGCCATCTTCATTCATTCGGTATGGCGCTGGCGGTCAACTGCACATCGTAACTGTGTATGAACCCGGCCATGCCCGTCTTATGGCGGTTATGAATTATGAAATCGAAACAGAGGAGATCTCTGTCCCTGAACGGGAAAGAGAGGGGTGAACTCCGGTATTGCAGCCGGTGCAAAACAAAGGTGCAATTTACGGATTCCGGAAAAATCAGACAGAACGCAAACGGCAAAAATATCTTTGTGTATGCGATTTACAAATGTGGGAAAGATCACACATGGAACAAAAAGATGGGGGTGAGGAAGGCGGTAGACCGGTAATTTGTAATGGTTGATCAAAAAACATCAATTGATCCAAACCCGTAGGTGCTTTCGGCCGAAAGCACAAACCCGGAATACCACCAGACTGTACATCAGACCAACAAATATTTAACCGCATCCGGTCCACCCCAAAAGGGACAGATTATAGCCTCGGGTTCTTGACCCGCCGAAGGAACGATCGAAGTTTTCCGCTTGCGGGAAACTTATTCAATCAGGAGGTTCGTCCCGGGGACACACCGTCAACGGTACGGTCATCGCAGAATCACAATCAATAATTCAGGACCCACCGGCATGGCTTTAGTCTGCCAGGTGGGCAACTAAGGATCCCAGCCCAGGGATTTATTCCGGGGACACATTGTCAGCGGCGTATACCATTGTTGTCCGGTCGTTGTGGGCAGAACAACCATCGATGAGGTTTCGACTTCGTCGAAATGTGGGGAGCAGCAACCATCGATGAGATCCCCCGGACCCTCCTGCGTCGGACCGGAGGATGACATCGGGGGAAGGATGACATCAGGGGAAGGATGACAATGGCACATGCAACAATGTATAGTTCACCAGGAGGATATCAGGGAGCGGTAAATGTTCATTCCCATTGGCGTTGAAATCAATCTGGAGCGGTGGCCCATCAGTAATTTTCTGATGATTGGTTTTTGTGTACTTGTTCCGTTTCTGCTATCCACATCGCCGGATTTCCCGGATAACATCGACAAATATGTGCTCAACGGCTGGAACCTTCGCGGGATGATCTCTTATCAGTTTCTGCACGCCGGTTTTTTTCATCTGCTGTTCAACATGATTTATTTGTGGATTTTCGGAAATGCCGTCTGTGCCAAGACAGGTAATCTGATATATCCTCTGGTGTTTATCGGGTTGGGAATTTTATCGGGAGTGTTCCACAATGTTTTCACGGGGGGTCAGGCCGTGGGCGCCAGTGGGACGGTAAACGGAATGATCGGGTTTTATCTGGTGCTGTATCCCCGGAACCAGATCCGGATGCTGGGTTTTTTCTTTCGGATATTCACTTTTTCCATGCGAGGGATCTGGTTGATTCTTTTGTGGTTCATTCTGGATATATATGGTGCGTGGAACGGTACGGGGCTGGTGGCTTACTGGGCGCATATCGGCGGGTTCGTATCGGGCGTCATCCTGGGGATTGCTTTTTTAAAATTGCAATGGATCCGGATGGACAGTTACGATAATCCCACGCTGCTGGAAATGACGGGAATCATGTAGGAGAATTTACGAGTAATGCGAGTGAGAGCTGCCACACAGAAGACACCGATACCGACCAGGGATGCAATGCCTGGGCAGGACCGGATTTTTTCGTCTTTTTCCATTCAGCGTATCACTGCGCTGTGGGCCTTGAGTGAGGCGGGGCTGGGCGGTGTTTTCCACGCATTCAAGACCCCTTTCACCGGGATGACCATTGGCGGGATCGCCGTGGTGCTTCTGACACTTCTGGCGTTTATATCAGAAAGAAAAAGCAGTGTATTGATTAAAGCAACGGTCATTGTTCTGATCATTAAAGCAGTGGTCAGCCCCCATTCACCACCTCAGGCTTACATGGCAGTGGTGTTTCAGGGGTTTACGGCGGCGTTGATCTTCAGATTAATACCGCGTCTTCCGGTTGCCGCATTTTTTCTGGGTGTAATTTCCATGCTGGAATCGGGTGTTCAGAAAATCGTCAGCCTGACCATTTTGTACGGGATGTCTCTTTGGGAATCCATCAATTTGTTTGTCAATTATGTCATCACAAAATTGGGTGCTGATCCATCGGTTATCGGCTTCGGAGCTGCTGTCTGGCTGGTTCTGATCTACCTGTCCATCTATGCTCTGGGCGGCATGATCATCGGGTGGATTGCCGGCTGGGTTCCCGGGGAAGTAATGGGGATGCTGGATCAGTCCGGTGAGACCTGCCGGGTGGTGGCGGAAGACCCCGCTGTGCGATCTGCCGGTGACGGGATAAAGGGAACACGGAAGAGACGGACCCGTTGGCGGATTCTTCTGGGATTACTGGGGATTCTTGCCGTCTTTGTCTTTCTGCTGCCGGGGATACAGGGCGCATACAAGGGACTCTATCTGATGCTGAGGACCGCCGTGGTAATCATCGTCTGGTATCTGTTTGTCGCTCCCCTGGTTATCCGGGGGATTCGGAAGATTTTAAATCAAAAATCCGGAAAATATCGGGATGAGGTTCAGGGAATCCTGGCCATTTTTCCGCATCTGAAGCACCTGGCATCCTCCATTTATTCGGAATCCGCGGGCCGACCCATTCTGAAACGGTGCCGGTTTTTCCTGATGCGGATGATTGCAGCAACTCTGGTGTTTGATCCTGTTACTGCCGGAACGGACGTGCAGATTGATGAAAATGATCTTTCGAAATTGGGTTCATCGCGATAAAGGTGCGGAATGAATTCCAGGATAAAAAAATTACTCAGTTCAGCCGGGATACCATCGACACCTGAATGCAGAGGACAGATGGATACTCTGGGGTACGCCGTGGATGCGGATCAGTTGATTGAGGTGATCCGGCAGGGCAGTGCGCTGGCTGATCCTCGAACCCGGCAGTTGGATACAGAGAATCACTGGACGGAAAAAACCCGGTTCAAAGCAGTGATATGCCCTCATGACGATTACACCTATGCTTCGCGTCTCTATCACCTGGCGTTATCCCGGATACGCGCCCGGCGGGTGATCCTTCTGGGCGTGTCCCACAAAGCCCGGCTGTTTGGTTATCGGGATCGCCTGATTTTTGATGGATTCAGGGAATGGCGTACACCCCGGGGGACGGTTCCGGTATCATCTCTGAGAGATGAAATCATGAAACGGATGCCTGAGAATACCGTGGTGCAAAGCAGTGATTGCCATGGGAGTGAACACTCATTGGAAGGTATCGTCCATTACCTTCACGGTATCCAGCCGGATCTGGAAATCGTGCCGATTCTGGTGCCGTTTATGGGATGGAAAACCATTGAATTGATTGCTCAGGAGTTGTCAAAAATTCTGGCTGATATAATGAAAACGGCCGGTTGGATCCCGGGTGAAGATATTGCCTGGGTGATTTCCAATGACGGCGTGCATTACGGTGATGCTCAATGGGGCGGCGGTGGATATGCGCCGTTCGGGACAACGCTTGAGGGGTATCGGGAAGCCGTGTCCCAGGATATGGCTATCATGAGTGAAACACTTACCGGTCCGGTGAGTCCGGAAAAAACCCGGGATTTCTTTCATCGGTGTTGTGATCCCGGGGACGTGACACAGTACAGGGTCACATGGTGCGGCCGGTTCGCTATCGCTTTTGGACTGAGTATGCTACTGGGATTGACTCAGCAAACAGATGCATCTCCCATCAGGGGATTTCCACTGGATTATGGGACGAGTGTCAGTGAATCATCTCTGGATCTGACCGGGCTGGGTGGTCTGGGCGTCACAGCACCAAATAATTTCCATCATTTCGTGGGATACCCGGCGGTGGCGTACCTGTAAACCGGATTTTTTGCGGAGATTCTGCTGAGTGGCAACACCAGGGGACGGAGGTCGATGAATTGAAACTTTCACAGGTCATGATTCCAGCAGCGTTAATCTTATTAATGGGTGGCAATGTTCTGGCCGGGGAATTGAACCTGGATGCGTATTTCGGGGATTACACCGGCGCCATGGTCATTCTTGATGCCGGTACCGGAAAGACTGTGCAATTTCATCCGGAAGGGTGCGCGCTCCGTGTGCCGCCATGTTCCACCTTCAAAATCCCCAATGCGGTGTTTGGTCTGGATTCCGGCGTCCTCAGCGGCCCGGATCATCTGATTCCATGGGATGGTGTGAAACGTTCTTATGAGGTCTGGAACCAGGACCTGACCCTTCATGAAGCCATCCGGTACTCCGCCGTCCCGTATTTCCAGGTTGTTGCCCGGCAGATCGGATCGGAGCGGATGCAGGCGTATGTGACGAAAACGCAGTATGGCAATATGGATATTACCGGTGGAATTGACACTTTCTGGCTGGGGTCCTCACTGATGATCTCACCGGATGAGCAGGTTATTTTCCTTCAAAGGCTTTTCGGCCATGAGTTTGATCTGTCAAAGAAGGCGGTGAACACCGTGAGTCGGTTGATCTGGCAGAAGGATACGCCCCGGGGCCGACTCCACGGGAAAACCGGATCGCACAAAGATAAACTCGAGGGATGGGACCTCGGATGGTTCGCGGGATACGTGGATACCGATGATACCCGGTACTATTTTGCAGCAAATATCACCGGCGGTGACAAACCCCGGGGTACCGAGGCACGGAAAATTGCTGAGACCGTACTGCACGATCTGGGTTTCCTGGGTGAACCGGAGAGTGTACCGGTTCTGGATACCGGATTTGAACCGCTGAAATCCGGTATGTACCTTGTCCATGAAAAGCGGCAGAAGGATGTGCGGTATGCCACACTGCCCGAAAAGACCCGGCTGGCCATATACGATCAAGGTGCTGTATTGGGTCTTGAGAATGATCCCGTTCAATACATCGTAGTTTCCGCCACACCGGATGTTCCCATCATTCTTGGCTGCGACCCGAAAAAGGACAAGGATGCCAGGGGTCATACAAAATTGAATCTTCAGTTGGAAGAAAATTACGCGCCGGTTCTGGAAAGTTTCACCCGGAAAAATGTTGGTGCCAGTGTTGCTATGATCATCGGTGGTCGGATCATTACCATGCACAAGATCAGAACCGCCATTGAAGGTGGCCGGATGCAGATCACCCGGTGCACGGATAACGCCTGTGATACCATTTATTCGACGTTGATTTCGGAAAGAAAATCCAGGGTGAGCGAACCGTAGACAGTTTAGAGCAATTCCATCCCTTTCATCCCATTTGACAACCACTCAGGGATTGGGCACCGTATAAGAAACGATCAGGTCATATCGAATCGATTCCGGTACCGGTCTGATTCCGGGGAGTTCCTGACACGGCGGAAAGGGGTTCACATGGATTGGAAGACATTTATCAGCAGTATGATCGGGAGTCTTGCCTGGCCGGCGGCGTTCATGATGGCGGTGCTGCTGATGCGGCGGCACATCGCTGCTCTCCTGCCTTATACCCGTTCATTCCGATACAAAGACTTTGAAATTTCCTTTGAGAAGGATATGGCTCACATCAGAGACCAGGTGAAAACCACGTTGCCCGAGACCGGCATGGCGTCGGACCGGCACCGGAAACTGTATTCTCTATCGTCGATTTCACCGGCGTCCGCGGTTCTGGAGGCCTGGGAAGCCGTTGAAAAGAGTGCCGGGCTGTATATTCTTGCACAGAATTCCGATCTTGTCCTGGATATTGAGACACCGTACAAACAGATGGAGGATCTGCTTCTGAACTGTTCCCGGGATGTGGACATGAAAAAGATCAAGATTTTTCGGGAACTGCGGATCCTTCGAAACAAAGCCGCCCATGCACCACAGTTCCATCTCACCCGTGACCAGGCTCGAGGATACGTGGATCTGGCTCTTCCTCTTGCGGACTATTTCGATACGATGGTTTCGTCAAAGGTAAAACATCTTAAATCCTAAATCTTCGATCTTCAATCGTAGATCTCGTTTTATCCGATGCTGCTGTTTTTGATTTCCGATTGCAGATTTTTGATCTGTTTTTGTGAAGATTCAATGTTTCTGATTGGAACAACTTCTGGTAAGATTCCTGGATCATGAGTGCTGAAAGACGGAAGGGAACGGCAAAAAAGCAACGTATTGCCACCGGTGTCTGGATTTTTGCCTTGTTTTTCCTGCTGTTCTTTCTGGGAACCCGGTTCAATCTGAATGGATATGAACTGGAGTATTTTCTTTCAGCCATGAACATCTATCACGGTGGCGGACCGGAATTGGCGCCCGGATTTAATGGGTGTCCCGGGATTGAAAGTACCTGTACTGTGCTTCCTTTTTATCCCCGTCAGAATTTTTTACAGAGTTATCTTTCGGTACCGTTTTATGCTCTGGGGGCGGTGCTGTTCGGTGAAGCGCCCACTATCGCCGGTCAGGACAATTGCTGGCGTCTGCCCTGGGGGCCGCTGTTAACCGTATCGTTCCTGAACCCACTTCTTTCCGTGGGCATTGTCATTCTGGTGATGTTCATGGTCCGCCTTTATGGTTTTTCCCGTATGGAGAGCTACCGACTGGCGGTTCTGTTCGGATTGAGCACCATGATCTGGCCGTATGCCGGTATGGGTATGGAGGTTATTCAGACATTTTTCCTGACTCTGACACTGTTTTTTGCCGTCTGTTTTCATCGATCCGGAAAATTATGGCATCTGGTCATGGCAAGTCTCGCCATTATCCTGCTGCTCAATACAAAACAAAGCAGTTTTGTGTTTGTGGCTCCTGCGGTGATTTATCTGGGGATTCTTATAAAGACACAGTTATATCTAAAGAAGCGGATCGCCATTCCTCTGATGATCCTGGTCAGTTTGATCGGGTTGGGATTTCTCACGGGTTCCCTCTTTATGAAATTCAAAGCTGATCCCCGATTTTACGATCATATTATAACAAAACTCACCATCGGCGGTCCCTCAATTTTTGATTTTATATACGGTCTGGCGATTTCCCCGGGGGAGGGTCTGTTTATATTCAATCCGATACTGATCCTTGCTATTCCGGCATGGGGTCTGTTTTACCGGAAACATCGGGCGGACGCCCTGTTTTTTGCCGGTGTGATCCTGATCTTTCTTATCGCGCTGGCCCGAGTCCCCTATATCCTGATGGAAGAAGGGTGGGGTCCCCGGTATCTTCATGCGATTCTGCCGATTCTCTTTGTGGCCGGCGCTGCCGGGATTCTTAAACGGCGGACAGGTGTGAAAAGAACAGCCGTCATTACTCTGATTGTCATCTCGATTCTGATCCAGGCTCTGGGATCACTCTACCTGGGATTTCAAGCAGTGAATGCCCCCATCCATATGGGTATAGCTGATTACCATACAATCACCTTTACGCCATCCCTGTCACAGATATATATGGCCGGCAAATGTTTCCTTTCAACATTCAGCCGCTATTTTACCGGTGAGTCTATGATGCTGGAGCATAGTGTCTACTGTACATACGTTGGCTTGCTGGAGGAAGTGGAATTCATTGAAATTTCCATGGCAACTTATGACCAGCCTGTGGGTGTCCTATTCACGTCACGGTGGGTCCGGGCAATGATGGGATATGATGTCTGGCCGGAACAATTGATGTTTTTTCTGACTCTGGCACTTATTGTTTGTCTGGTTTTCCACCTGTTCTGGATTTCCGGTTTTATGAATCTTCGTGATCAATCAAACTCCGGAGATTAATTAAATCGCATCGCAACTTTGAGGAATAGATCCTTCCAGGGATAGTGACTGGACATCATGAACCGGACTCGTCGGGTATTTCGAATTTGAAACTTGGAAATTGGACGTTGGATATTCGTTATTGGATATTTTGGGAATGGATCGCACAATGATCGATTTGGCTTCCTGAGGATTCGATGTTTCTGATTGGATCAACTTCTGGTAAGATTCCGCAGGATAAAGTCAGGGATTCCATCACCCCGGTGAAATAGATGTGGCATACAGATCATGAGTACTGAAAAACGGAAGGGAACGGTAAAAAAACGGCGCATTGCCACAGGTGTCTGGATTTTTGCCCTGTTTTTCCTGCTGTTCTTTCTGGGGACCCGGTACAATCTGGATGGATATGAACTGGAGTATGTCCTCTCGGCCATGAACATCTATCACGGTGGCGGACCGGAATTGGCGCCCGGATTTAATGACTGTCCCGGGATTGAAAGTACAAGCATTGAACGCCCTGTTTATCCCCGTCAGAATTTTTTACAGAGTTATCTATCGGTGCCGTTTTATGCTTTGGGTGCGGTGCTGTTCGGTGAATTACCCACTATTGCCGGTCAGGACAATTACTGGCGACTGCCCTGGGGGCCGGTGTTAACCGTATCGTTCCTGAACCCGCTTCTTTCCGCGGGCATTGTCATCCTGGTAATGTTCATGGTCCGTCTTTATGGTTTTTCCCGGATGGAGAGTTACCGGCTGGCGGTGCTGTTCGGGCTAAGCACCATGATCTGGCCGTATGCCGGTATGGGTATGGAGGTTATCCAGACATTTTTTCTGACCCTGACTTTGTTTTTTGCCGTCTATTTCCATCGGTCCGGAAAATTCTGGCATCTGGCCATGGCAAGTCTCGCCATTATCCTTCTGCTCAATACCAAAAAAAGCAGTTTTGTGTTTGTTGTACCCGTGGTGATTTATCTGGGGATTGCGATAAAAGCAAAATTCAATCTCAGAAAACGGTTCATCATACCGTTGATGATCCTGGTCAGTTTGATCGGACTGGGTTTTCTTACGGGTTCCCTCTACATGAAATTCAGGGCGGATCCCCGATTTTACGATCATATCATGACAAAAATCACCATCGGCGGTCCTTCTATTTTTGATTTTATATACGGTCTGGCGATTTCCCCGGGGGAGGGTCTGTTTATATTCAACCCGATACTGATCCTTGCCATCCCGGCATGGGGTCTGTTTTACCGGAAACATCGGGCGGATGCCCTGTTTTTTACCGGTGTGATCCTGATCTTTCTGATTGCTCTGGCCCGAGTACCGTATGTCCTGATGGATGAAGAGTGGGGGCCCCGGTATCTTCACGCGATTCTGCCGATCCTCTTTGTGGCCGGCGCTGCCGGGATTCTTAAACGGCGGATAGGCGTGAAAAGAGCCGCCGTCATTACGCTGATTGTCATCTCGATTCTGATCCAGGCACTGGGATCACTCTACCTGGGCTTTCAAGTTGTGACGGCTCCCATGGAAATGGGTATCGCTGATTACCATACAATCACCTTTACGCCATCCCTGTCACAGATATATATGGCCGGTCGATGTTTCCTTTCAACATTCAACCGCTATTTTACCGGTGAGTCCCTGTTGCTGGAGCATGGCGTCTACGGCTCTTATATTGGCTGGCAGCCGCATGTGGATTTCCTTGAAATTTCCCTGGCAACCTATGATCAGCCTGCGGGCGCTCTGTTCACGTCACGGTGGGTCCGGGCGATGACGGGACATGATGTCTGGCCGGAACAGTGGATGTTTTTTCTGAATCTGGCACTTATGGGTTATCTGGTTTTCCACCTGTTCCGGCTTTCCGGTACCATGTCTTTTCGTGATCAATCCAGCTCACGAGATTAACTGAAATCGGGTTCGGAGATTTCGATATTTTCCGTCACCGGAGTCTTGGATTCCGTATGACGATACACCATCAGAACAGTGAAATCCCAGGCGGCATGGGCGGTCATGGCGGCATATAATCCCACTTCCTTATACAGAACTCCCAGGCCGAGACTGATCAGAAATACTGTGGCAAAATACTGCCGTTTGACCCGGGTTCGCGGATCAAACCCGGTATGAATACCGGCAAATACAAGGGAAGAAAACCATAACCCGATCCGGGGTTGAAGAACGCCCCGGAACAGAATCTCCTCACCCCAGCCCGCTGCCAGTGAGATCAGAACAATTGTCAACAGAGAAGGGGCCATCATCCGGTACAGATTCCGGGAAAACTCCCGGAGCGGTTCAAAATAATTACACTGAAACATCACAAGGCAGGCGATACCTGCAGCCGCAAGACCCAGCAGTGCGCCGATAATGACCTGATAAACCACTGGGGATCCGGGAACCAGGATGGTCAGGAATGGTGTATCTTCTTTCAGGGCATGAATGAGAAAGGCCAGAAGAGTAAACCCGAAAAATGTGCCGCCAATCATAAGGGGCATCATGAACCTGGATTTATCGGGCATTAACCGGGATCCTCCATCCCTGCAATTTACTTGGTTTCATGGTGGTTTTCAAACAGGCCTCTTCCCCTCCTGTCCCCTTCCTTGATAAAATCCCTGATCTTTCCCCACAAATAGTGCTGGATACCGGGATTAGAGGAAAAAGTACCATTGTA
>SWBY01002005.1_pt1 | contig 15529 bp, 10 predicted proteins | sample 4693071 | NCBI WGS metagenome assembly SWBY01 (sample SAMN10267273, study PRJNA491770) | bioreactor metagenome | isolation source: DHS bioreactor inoculated with marine methane seep sediment | place: Japan: Omine Ridge, Nankai Trough | collected 2006-05-06 | reverse complement strand
AGGACTTTCACCTGCTGGAAGGCGCCGGCTTTGCCTGGCGCACATAACTTTACCTTACCATTGATTCGGATCACGCGTCCAGTGAACTGAATGGCAGTTTATCGCATGCCGAGAATGCGTGCAGGCAGCAAGAGAACGGCTTTGAGAAATTCAAAGATACCATCTACTGCAATCCCCAGGATACGGAAGGGGAGAAGCAGCAGCCAGATAAAAGGATACAGCACCAGTGCCAGGAGGGCCAGAGGCCAGCAGAAAATAAACAGAAGCAACCATAAAACAAATGTCAGCATACCAGAGCTCCTTCCGGTTCCTGTAATAGATACGTTTTCAGGCGGAATATATTCAGAAAAACATTTCAGATGTTCACTTTATAAATCTGTCTTCGTGCTAAATTCAAAACTCGTAATCTTGTCCCGGACTAGCCTGGCCGAAGCTGACAAGGCGAAGGCTGAAGGGTGGCGCCTGCCTCCGTGCAGGCGAGAAAAGTAAAATATAGGTAAAAAAGCCATGTTTCTTCAGCCTTCGCACGATGACCCGGGTGTTAATCAGGGCTCTGATTGTGTATGATCCATAGCACACATCAGCACTTGCCGGCTCAATTGACGGCATAGGCAGCATGAAAATCAGCGGGGGACGTTCTATGGATTTTGTAACATCACAAAACAGGATCAGAAATGCCGCCATTACCGCGTTTTTACATGGGGCTGTTATTATCTACTTCTTGATGAATATTCCTGAACTGGAAGAATACCAGGCTATGGAATATATCAACGGGGTTCTAATGATTTGTGGGAGTATTGGTCTTCTCCGAAAATCCAGAACGATGGCGATTCTCCTATTCAGCTATCTGGTGATTTCCAAACTGTATTTGATCATTTTTCAAGGTTTGTCTTCAGGTCTCGGTGTGCCTCTGATCATCGGATACTTTTATTATATGGGTATTCGAGGGACCTTCGATTATCACAAAATCATGAAGGAATCCTACCCTGATTACCGTGTAAAATTGCGGTGGCCGGGCTATTTGTTTCTGACTGCAATGAGTGCTCTTATCCTAATGTTTGGCATGGGGATTCTCGTGGAAACGGGATTTCTGCCCGGAGATAATCTCTTTACAAGTGAAACGATACCTGGGAGATTTAAAAATATTCTGTTAGAGGAAGGGATTCTGGACAAAAATGAACAACTGGAGATGTTTTATACTGATTCCATGGTATCAATAAAGGATAATGGGATTGTTTTTACTGATCGGCGGGTAATTAATTATCAAAGCCTGGATGGCACAATTCTGATTAATTCGGCTGAATATAATGATATTGAGAGCATAGTTATGCAACGAAAAGGCGATGAAATGAATCCTTCTCAATTTCAACTTAATCTGAAATCCGGCTCTGGTTTTCTTTTTTTTCTGCCGGCTTACAGGAAAGGTGATGAGATTGGAGCCGCGTTTATCGAAGCGAAGCTATCGACTTATCAGTAGCAATATTCAGTACATTTGTTTAGCTTTTTCATATAAACGGGGCGCCATTCAAGGCGCCCCATGATCAATTGAAGTTCCAGCGTATCGCTTAATGAATCACAAGATACGGCCAGTGATCGCTACTTTCACCGTTGGTGTTGGAGGCTTCAATGGAGAACATGAATTCCGAAGGCGCCAGTGTGTCTGCCGGGATATTGACTGCGAGCCCATAAATTCCATCACCCGCTGCGAAATCTCCAGACACACCGTCATCCCGTAGCAAAACACCTGTGGGCATTCCCTGATAGAGCAGTTCCACCCGCGAGATTGTATCCCCGGGATCCACGATGACAGCAACAATATTGAGCATACCGCCGTCCTGAAATGAGACCGTACTCATGTTGTATCCCGCAGCGTATACAAATGGACCGCCGGGTCCGGCCGCACCGCCTGAAATCCGGTGTGCTTCCACCCACCAGTGATTTTCAGTCTGTGGGGGATAAGAGGTGGTTCCGGATTTGGTCCAGGGGTAATCTCTGACGGTGAGATACGGCCAGAGAGTAGATGGTGTGTTCTGACTGTCCGTGGCCATGAGTTCCAGGATGAATTGCGTGGCGGGAATACCGCCGCTGAGATTCATGGTGAGCTGGTAGAATCCCGAATCCGGTATCATTTCCGGGAGGGTCACACCCGTGGGTTGACCGGCATAATACATCTCAACACCAGCAATGGCGTCGTCTTCGGGATCCATGACCCAGGCGATCATGTTCAGAGCGCCTCCGTTTGCGGCAGTCAGATAAGTTGTACCGTAACCAGCCATGACAATAGACGGTTGCGGGTTGGGTGTGATCATCATCTCAACCGAGTAATAACTTTCGTTACCCACGTCGTCCAGTGCCGTGATGGCGATGTAACATTTGGTATCATTGGGCAATCCGAAAAGTTCCAGGGAGGTGATCTTTTCCAGTTCCACCGGAGAAGCACCCAGATGCGAGCCTGTTCCGCTGTACGGTGGTCCCGGTTCATCCGTATCGTAATATACGCGATAACCCGCCAGATCATTTTCATCACCCAGTTGCCATGATAGTCGAACACCCTGGTCCAGAGGGATCGCTGCCACGTTTTCAGGCGGATCCGGTGGAATGAAATCTGCAGTGGAAAATACCCCACTGCCCCGAGTGCCGGTGTAAAGCACTTCCGGATCGAATGGATCCACAACAAGGGAAGAGCAATGCCAGTTGGTCAATCCCTGAATGGATGTGGACCAGTTAATGCCCCTGTCGTCGGAATAAAACACTCCGCCTTCCCCCGTTGCATAAATCCGGGTGGGTGTGCGGGAGATATCATATGTCATATCTTCCGCATCCAGAAACTCAATAAGCAACTCCCATGAACTGCCGGAATCAACGGAACGCCACAAACCATCGGCTGCACCGGCGAAGATCAGACCCGATGTGGCCGGATCAAACGTAACGGTTTCCACGCTGCGTCCCATTAGGCCTGTCTGGGTCCAACTCTGTCCGCTGTTACCGGATTTGTATAATCCACGTGATGTAGCAGCATAGATTGTAGCCGGCGATGTCGGCAGCATCTTGACGTCATAGATGTAACTGACACTTGAGAACGTAGTATCAATCTCGTATGCCGTCCATGATTCACCTTTGTTCTGGGTGACATAGATACCACCATGATACACATCGTCATCATTGACGGTTTCAGCACCCAGAATGATGATGGAAGGATTGTTGGGATGGATGTCCATAGCGCGGATATTGTCGGAATCGTCGATACCTTCAGTGAGTTCCACCCATATGTTTCCGCCATCCAGCGCCCTGAAAATCCCGGAAGGTGTTCCGGCATAGACATCGGTTCCCACAGTTTTTATGCAGTAAATATTGGAACTGCCAAGCTGTACGTTCCGTTCTTCCCAGGTGCGGCCGTAATCCACTGACCGGAAGATGCCCCGACTCTGGGTACCTGTATAAAGCAGGTTTCGAACCGTGGGGTGAATGGCCAGACACTCCACTTTCACATTGGTCAACCCGCGGTTCCGGCTGATCCAGCTTGCACCGGCATCATCGGAGTAAAACACGCCTTTACCATCCAGGGTGGAGACGAAAATAGTATCGGGATCCGTCGGATCAAGGGTTAAAAACCGGGGATACGGAATCAGGTCGTTATCGGCGATTTCCGTCCAGTTCGCACCACCGTCCAGAGTAGAGTACAGACCTTCATACCGGATACCGCACCATGCTACCTCAGGATTGTCAGGATGTACCCGAATCGTGTATGAACGGGCGCCGCCCAGGCCATTATCGCTATCCTGCCGATCCCAGATGACGCCGCCATCCGTTGTTTTATAAATCCAGTCATCTTCGAGAGCAAGATAGATAATATCGGAATTACTCGGTGAAACAGCAATATCCCGGCAGGTACTGGAGGGAAGTCCGTCACTGAGTGATGCCCAGGTCAGACCGTTATCCACGGAGATATTCAACGGCGCCGAATTGTTGTAAATACCGGCATACCAGGTTTCGGGAATATTGGGATCCTGAATAATCCGGTTTAAATACTCAGAAGAAAGTCCGGTATTGGCTTCCGTCCATTCATCCCCGCCATTGTCGGAAATAAAAACGCCGTCACCATAAGTCACGGCAATGATCCGCGTGTGATCCGTGGAATCGATGGCAATATCCATAACACCATCACCACCCAGACCATCAATTCGCTCATACCATGTCATCCCCTGGTCAAAACTTTTATAAATTGTTCCATCCCAGGCTCCGGCATATACGATATCGGTGTTGACGGGATCAATGGTCACGGTACGGATAATTTTGTTGTAAAGTCCGCTTTTCGTCCAGACAAAACCGCCATCCATGGATTTGAAACAACCACCATCTTCCGATGCAAGGAAAATCAGCTTACCCGCAGGTCCGGCAATTTCCACATCATAGATGTACCCGCCCTCAGGCCCCCCGCCGGTTTGACTCCAGAGAAACTCTTCTGAAAATACAGACGGACTTATCAGGAACAGACACATACTCAAAATCCAAAATTTTTTCATCCCATTTCCCTCCTTTTTTCCAACCAGAAAATATTACAAAGATACAATCGCCATTAACTCCTGTAAGAATAGGATACGAATTTGGATTGAATTTCTCAATTCGGACGGATTTTATGAATGTGAATCAAGCGTATTCAGATGCGTTTCAATAATTTTCAACTGTTCTTCTGACCACGAATTGTCACCTTTTTCAAGGACCCTCTGAAAGCAGTCCAGTGATTTTTCCAGGTTTGTGCGGGCTTTAATCATATTCCCAAGATCCATATAGATCTCTGCCGAATGCCGAAAGGATGCTCCCAAATTGGCACGAAGCTTCTGTGCATCTTTTTCATCAATAATCAGTCTCAGCAGTTTCCGTGATTCACGATTATATTGAAGTGATTCCTGGTGCAGTCCCATATCTCCTGCTACCACTGACCTGTCATTATACGTAAATGCGAGATACTTAATTACAGCGTTATTGCCCAGGATGTAGAATTGTTCTTCGTAAATGTGAATGGCGTGATCATACGCTTGAGAGCTTCGGAAAACTTCATCCAGATCATGAAATAAGGTTCCCAAATTTGCATAGATGATGGCCTGATCTACTTTAAGTTCAATTCTACCCTCATTTTCCACCAGTATTTTCATTAGTTGTTCGGCTTCCTCAAGGGACACCAGAGCTTCGGAATTCCGTTTCAGTTTTATCAGCAAATTTCCCCGATTAGTTAGTGCTCGAATAAGATCCAACCGGCGGCTGAAATCCCCGGGAGCAGTGGATTCATCCCGGTAAATAAGAATCACTTCATCAAATAACTCAAGCGCCTTTTCACTCGATGAAAATTGACCCATAACCGCAGCCTTTCCCATTTGTGCTCGCGCCAGGGCACGTTTTCTTTCAGGTTTTGGATCCTGTTTTATCAACGTCCGTCGCAACTCAATGGTTCGATCGTATAATTCAAGCGAGGATTCTATCAATAACAGTTGATGTAGCGAAATGGCATGATTCAGCAGGACCTGGCTTAACCTTTCAGCCAGACTGTTACTCCACGCATTTGCCAGGACTCTTTCCAGAATGGTTTCGCACCGTTCAAAGACAACTCCAGCCTCTGCATCCCGGAAAAACTGACTCAACAGGTTCGCCATATCCATGTCTGCCGCCATCCAGTGCCGTAAAAGAAGCGGATCATTTTCAATGTTTTCGATTCCGGAGTATAGTTTTGACGATTCAAGGAAACTGGATATCGCGCCGGGCTGGTCACCGGTAATTTTCTGGATCACCGCTTTATTTCGTATCAAACTTGCGAGAACAGGCGTCAACCGGTCCCGGTACTCTGCGATATGTTCATTAAGAAGCCGTTTAATCCGGTCGTATGTTTGAAGATCTCCGATTGCTTGACTTCGTCGGGATCGGTGCTTCTGATGGACAGGAACAACGATATTTTCCGGAAGTGTCACAGGTAATTTTTCAAGCACTTCGATAAAGATCTGCGGATTCGCCCAGTCTTCATAAATATCGGCAGTTCGTTCGGAAGAAACCGCCTGTTCCGCAATTTTCGGATAATCCGGCATGGGAAATTCATCACCTGTGATCTTAAGGTAATAATCTGTCAGGAGGTGAAGAATATCCGGAAACGATTTCCATCGATCACCGGGATCCTGATGGAAACAGGATTTCAGCAATTCAAATATTTCATCGGGAAGCGGTGGCTTCTTCCCGGCTTTGCCATCTTCCCGGATGAGATCCAGAATCTGAGGTGCCAGGACGCCCACCTGCCAGGTTAATTCTCCGGCATACATTTCAAGTATCGTCAGACCCCAGCTCCAGATATCAGAACGTTGCCCCACTTTCTCTTCAGCAGCCTGCTCCGGTGAACAATACGCCAGAGTCATACCGGAAGACGTACAGAGGTGATCAGATTCGGCGCCGATCAAACGCGAGGAGTCATCCAATATTTGTTTCCGGGCGCTTGCCAATCCGAAATCAGCTATTTTGGCTGTGCCTTCAGCAGAAATAAGGATATTGCCGGGTTTCACGTCCTGGTGGATTACTCCGGATGTATGCGCAACATATAAACCCCGAGCAGATTCAATGGCGATGTTCAGTCGCTGAGTTTCGGTAAGCGACCGCCTGGCCAGTTCTTCCTTGAGTGAGCCGCCCTGAACATATTCGGAAAAAATGGCCAGCCGATCCCCGATAGTCCTGAAAAACCGGCACGTCACGATGTGCCGGTACTCCGGCAAGTCCAGCCAGATCCGCAGTTCGCGGAGAAAACTCTGTTTCTGTTCAATTTCGGCAACGTGATGTGAGAGCAGTGTTTTGACGGCAAACAACTGTCCGGTTGATATGCGTTTGACCAGATAAACAACTCCCATGCCACCGGCACCCAGAGGCCGGACCAGTTCATAATCTTCTATGACTGTACTGCCGGGTGTCCACATTTCCTTCATTTGCATGCTCCTGGACTTGACAGATCTGCAGAAGATCGAGGTTTTTCGATTTGATTTTGAGGTGGCAGATTTGTTTCATGATGATCGCGTTTAAATCCGGTGGATTCCATAGATGCGGATATATCCCGGATGGCATCTTTAAAGTTTTTTCTACCGGTTCGCGTGAATTCCGTTTCCATGACAGGCAGAGATTCCCGGATAATAGTCCGGGCATCATCACCCTTTCTATATTTCAGTAAAATTTGTGCTTTTTTCAACCGATAACTGTGATAATACCCCAGCAGTTCCATCCGTCCTTCTTTCGTGACCTTACAGTGGAGCATGGCAATGGGTTTTTCAATTGCTGCCAGCGCTTTTACATATTCCCCATCATCATAATAAGTTGCAGCCAGATTGGAATAAACCTGGGACAATGTAAACTCGCTGGATTCGTTTCCCTGATGAAACACATCTTTTTCAAGCCGTTCAATTGCACTTTTATAATACCTGCCCGCCTCAGAAGTATTGCCTGTGCTCCGGAATGCGCTCGCCAGTTTTGCTGTGTTGATGGCAATTTTGACGTTAAGATCGGTTTTCTCATTCAGCTGATTGGACTCTAAAATATGGGCTGCTTTCATAAGGAGTGCTATGGCATCATTTCCCTTTCCGGAAATCTCCAGCATACTTGCCTTGTGGGTATAAATTTGAGCCAGACGAATGGTATCCGGATGCTCATTATGGAACTCGCTGTAATCATTTAATTCATCAATCGCTTTATCGAGAATTGTGATGATTTCCAGGATCTCCCCCTGTTCCCTTAATAAGGATCCTTTATTCGTATAGGCCATGGCCAGAGATTCCCCGGGATGGAATTCAGTATTTTCACGGGGGATGCTGTCCCATAAATCGATTGCATCGTTATAGTATTTCAATGCTCTGTCGGATTTGTTCTGATGATTGAGCAGTGTCGCTTTCCCCATGAAATTCAGGGCCAACCGGTTTTTTTCATGAATTGTCAGATCATCATCGCTGTGTTGTAGAATGATAGTACCGGATAAATCGAATTGCAGGAGCGCCCCGGGTGTATCGTTGAGATAGGCCAGAATATGGGCTTTGTGACAGAGAAGCCGACTCAGGCACAGGACCAGTTTTCGATCATTCTGCGACGCAATAAATTTAGAATAAATTTTCTCCGCCTTATTATAAAGTTCAAGATCGTTGAATGCGATCTGCTGATGCGTCAGTGGTTCATCAGACTTCGTGACCGGGATGGGTGTTCCTGTATCGTTGCAGGCATCCTCGATGTATTCCATTCCCGGTGTCCATTGCGCGCCATATCGGGTGATCCGGGTGATTTCTGGAGTTGCCGACACGACAGGTACCGTGAATTCAGGCTGAACCCGGTGATACTCCACTCCTGTGATTTCTGTGTAGGCTATTACCAGAGCATCGGCGATCTCCATTGCGGAGGACCAGCGGAGATCACATTTCATGAAGCAACGATTTAAGATTTTTCGAACTGGTTCCGGGATTTCAGGAAAACGCGGTGGCTGATCCAGATCCTGCCAGTTTTCCATGACCGACGGAGCGGTGAGCCCCACTTTCCAGGACACCCGACCACTGAACATTTCCAGGAGAGAAACACCGAAACTCCACAGATCGGTCCGGTGATCAAGTTTGAGCCCGGTCGCCTGTTCCGGGGAACAGTAGGCAAGTGTCATACCACTTGATGAGACCATCGGGGAACTGCCTGATGATATTGAAATTCCTTCACTCCCCGGAACGCCAGACACCCTGGACAGGCCGAAATCCGTGATCTTGACGATGCCGTCCGGCGTCATAAGAACATTAGCTGGTTTGATATCCTGATGAACAAGACCGCATCGGTGGGCGGCATCAAGACCCCATGCGAACTGTATGGCCACATCCAGGATCTTTTCCAGGGTATCCAACCGGTTTTCCCGGATCCACTCGCGAAGCGATCCCCCTTTGATATAATCGGCAAAAATAGCCAACCGGTCATGAATTGTCCGGAAAAACCGGCATGCGGCCAGATGGGGGTATTCCGGTAAATTGATCCACGTCCGTAACTCACGGATAAATTGATCCCGAAACTTGGGATCATCCAGGTCACCGGTTAACGGGATTTTCATTGCGAATTGAAGGGTTCCGCTGGAAATTTCACGTTCCACCAGGAATACGGCGCCCATACCGCCACGTCCCAGCAGTTTCCGGATCACATATCCGTCCAGTAACTCAGTACCGGGAGCCCACAAATTCTCTTGAGGGAACCCGCTCATAACAGTAATTTACACCTTTTATTTACTGGCACAGATGATGCACACCGGTGTGGCAGGATCAAATTCGAGCCGTTTTATACTGATTTCGTCACCGCAACTCAGACAAAACCCGTAATCATCCTCTTCAATACGTTTCAATGCCGCTTCAATCCGACGAAGCTGCAGCAACCGGCGTCGCTTCCCCTCAACAACCATGGCCTGACTCTGTATGGCATCCATCCGGGAAAGACGACCCACGCAGGATTGATCCAGGGTGACGATATCCGTTGCTTCATCGGTAGTTTTCCCGATGCTGGTCAACGCCGTTTTCAGAGCCAGGAGTTTCTGTTCAAAATGTCGGGGATCAATACTTTCTTCCATCATAATACCCTGATTATATCAATTCCTGTTATGGTTTCAATTGTAAAAAGCCGAGACTACGAATTACTTTTAAACTTCTTCCATTCTTCAGATATAGGCCAGTTAAACGGTGTACGCAGCAGGTTTTTTACTCCGTCTGCATCGGAAATATCTTCCAGACTTCGATTTAATATCCCATAGCTTTTCTCCAGAAACTTGAAACGGTCCGGATCATGCTGTTCCTGGAGGACCAGGAAGTGGGTGAAGAAGATCTGACTGAGTTCCAGAGTGACTTCATTTTCATTGAGTTTCAGCTGTTCAATTTCTGTGATGGCCTGGCAGGAAAGATCATCGGCCTGAATGTGATCATTATTTTTCCGGTGGACCCGGGCCATAAGAGAAAGTGCAAAAATATCGGACTGAGCTAAATGGAAGCGTTTAAACAAGCGCCTTGCCTGTTCGAGATTAGCCAGTGATTTGACTGATTCATTGTTATAATACTGAACAAATCCCAGGTACATCAGGAGTCGGGCGGCTTTGAATGAGTAGTTGTTTTCGCGAACAATTTTCAGAGCTTGATTAAAATTCTCCGCCGCAGTATCAAACTCCCCTTTACAGAATAGAACCCTTCCTTTTTCTGTCATGGCCGTCACCTTGAGATGACGATTACCCATCCGGTCCGCGGCTTCCAGAACCTGGTCAAAGTATTGTAGTGCTTTCCCGAATTGCCCCTGGATGTAGTGATTACTGCCGATACACCCGAACAGACCGGCTTCCCAACGCGGATTTCCGATTTCTCTGGCGGCGGCCAGACTCTCCCAGAACCAGTGGTACGCATCGGCAAACCGGCGCTGAACCTGATGGACGGCGCCTATAGCCATCATGGATTGGGATTCACCGCGTTTATCGCGGTGTTCGCGACTCAAAGCCAGGGCTTGCTGTAAAATTTCCAGAGCCGGTTCATACTCATCCCGATATCCATTGATCAGTCCGATGTTCCGGATAGCGCCGGCTTCAAGAAGCGTATCACCCTGGTCACGGAAAATGGTCATGGCCTGTCGAAAACAGAGAATCGCCTCATCAAACCGGTTAAGTTGTTCAAAAACAGCTCCAATTTTATAAAATGTGACGCCCTGAACTTCTTTATCTTCCTCATTCATTGCCAGAGAGAGACATGATTTATAATCGTCTACCGCCCGGTCCGCCATACCGAATGCATGAAAAACATCGCCTCTGTTCCGATAGAACTGATTCCGTCGGGGATCGGTTTTGGGAAGAATTTCCAGGGCACGCGTAAATATGCGGACAGCGATATTCCCGGCATGAAGCTGCATGGCGGTAATTGCTGCAAGCCGATGTGTTTCCAGCGCCTGATCCGTGTCACCCGCAGCGGCCTGATGATACGCCAGATCAAAATAATACCGGCTGATTCGATCTTTGAATTGTGCCTGAATCATCTCACCACACAGTCCATGGAGCATTTTCTTACGCGGTTCAGAAATTCCCTTGTAAACCGAAGTGTGAATCAGAGATGACCGGAATGAAAACCGGTAGTTGCTGCCCAGATCACCTGATACACCGTCAGGGGAGATAAACTGAAATGTTACCAGATTACTGAGAATAACATTGATATCGTGTTTCCCTTTTACACGGTGAGCAATTTTTCGGAGCATTTCGAAATCAAACCGGGGACCGATAACTGCCGCATAATGCAGGATATCCAGGACGATGGGATCCAGGAGTTCAATTCTGGCGCTGACAATTCCCTGAAGAGATTGAGGGAGATTTTCCCCGGCGTTTTCGTTGATAAGCTGCCATTGATCTTCAGTAAACTCGATTATCCCTTTGCTCCGAACCAAACTGACAAGTTCCTCAAGATGATAGGGATGTCCTTTACCCATGATCTGAAACAATGACTCCAACATGGGGGAGACCGGACGGCCTCCCAGCAGATTACTGATCATGCACTTTTCTTCACCGTAAGACAGGGATTCAAGAAGGAGTTTTTCCTGATCGACATACCGCTGTGTCATCTCCGGAAGTTTTCCGCCGGGTCGATATACAACCATAATCATCATCGGCAAAGGCGTTCGGGCATTTTTTAAGATAAATCGCAGGGCATCCTGGGAGGGATCATCCATTTTTCGGTACCGTTCCCAGATCATGATCAGGGGAAGTTTACTGGTCTGGTACAATTTTTGAGCGATGGCTTCGACCAGGATACGGAACGCAATGAATATCTCTGTCTGAAGCGCCAGTGATTTAAGATATTTCAGTCGCGGATCATCGTAATGGATTCCCAGGAGGTATCCGAACAATGGTATAATCTGCTGTAATTCCTTAAGATTATGGGAGTAACGGGATAGATCACTCACCATTTCGTCCAACCGTCTTTTTATTTCATCAGTGGAAGCAGGATGCCGCAGGCGGTTCAGAAGCATAGCGATGAGTGCACCCATTGCCCTCCTGTGATACCCTGAGGCACCGTTGGACATGATCTGTTCACACTCTACCCTGTCTGTTTCACCTTCTTGATTCTTCCCGGCAAGATCTTCCAGGAAATGACTGATCAGACGGGATTTTCCTATACCTGCCGGTCCGGTAATTCCTAGAAGTATATGTTTTTTCGATCCGTTATCAGTGGATGAATTCAGGCATTTTTTGTAGAAATCCCCAATTTTTTCCAGTTCATACTCCCGCCCGCAGAACAACGTTTGAGCAGATCGGTTCATCTGTTCCCAATGATCCATTTCCGTTTTACGATTGAGAACCTGAAACATTTTTAAAGCCGCATCCATACCTTTGAGGGATAACTCGCCGCAGGGTGCATAAGAAAATTGTTTACCGGTATTTTTCTGAACCGTCGTAGAGATGATGATCGCACTGCCTTCGCTCTGTTTCCGAAGACGTGCGGCAATCTGAACAGCTTCCCCGGTGATGACTTCGAATTCCGATCGTCGGATCACTGTTCCGGTGTGTATACCGATTCGAGCGCCGATCTTCAGATTATTTTCCGAGAGAATCGGGTCCAGGGTTTGAATCGATTCAAAAAAATCCGTGGCTGCGGAAGTCGCGTTAACAGCATGATCGGGCTCATCACCCTGTGAAAACACGCCAAGTATAGTCATTCCTTCCATCTGCTCAATCCGGCCGCCAAATCGGGAAATCGTTCGGGAAACCAGACCGGCCAGATGTTTCTGCAATTCTCTGAGTCCGGATTTGTCAAAATTGGCCGGGATATTGTCCAGTCCGGTAATTTCGCCATAAACCACCGTTGCACCGGAACTGTCTCCTGACGGAATCCGGGGAATTTCACATTCTACGGCAGTATATTCGGATATTTCGTCAATAGCATCGCCAAGACGTTTCAACCATTCCTGCAGGCTCATTTAAGGCTCCAAATAAAATGCGGAAAAATCGACACCGTGATTCTGCTCTATAGAATCTCAAAAATACGACGTTTTGGCAATAGATAATCCGGATTAGCTTTTTGCGCTGTTAGAAATAATTCAATCCGGGTTAGTGTCATTTTCACATTTCGGAACACATCTAAACTTTCAAAAACCTCCCCCCGGCCCCCCTCCATGTGCTTCGCAATGGAATGGGGAGGTTTTTGCGGCATGTCATCGGACGCATTATCGTCGATTATTATTACTGGCTGAAATCAGCCCCCTCTATCGCGCCAGCGCATGGAGGGGGCACACCCGCCGAACCTATTCAGTAAATAGTTACAGATCACCATCAATTGAAGGCGGGTTGGGGGAGGTGTGAGTTCTTTTTCCCGAATGCTTATTGGGGTGAAATTCCACTTTTCAGAGAAATCTTATTTCACATTTCCTTGTTTCACATATCTTGGCTTGGGGGAAACTTATTGCGGTCGCTTACTCGTACCTTGTCAATTGCGGCTTCACGAACTACGCAAATAGCTCCGGATGAAGGCAAAAGGAATTGCCAGATTGGGAATATTGGTCAGAAAATCCGTAACTCATATCTTGGCCAGGGTGCCTTATCAATTAAAACTTCCGGGGGGAAAATCATGCGGTTACCGGAGATGTTTATGTCCTGAATTTATGACGGGTCCATCTGCTGTTGTTTTAATTGCATCTACCGATTTTACTGATTATCGAAGTGGATATCCACGACATCAGCAATCGGTTGGTATCCCAGGTTCCGGTAAATATGATTCGATGTCGGATTACTCAGGTCAGTAAACAATGTTACCCGGGATTTGCCGCTGTTCAGAATGTGTTGCGATAAGGCGGCGACCAGAGCGGAGGCGTACCCTTTACCCCGAAGTTCCGGTGGCGTAAACACAAAACTGACACATTCCGTATTGGGTGTCGGACGCGTTCGAGTGGCCATGGAGACGGGATGGGGATCCATCCAGAATACCAGTCTTCCGGTATTCAGCGCGGTTTCTGCACGCTGAATATCCGATGGGGACGGGTCATCACCGAAACACTCTTTGTGAAAGGCCGCAGACCACTTTAGAATAAGATCTCGGTGGGCAATTTTTGCATCTTGAAAGTGCCCGGAAGGCAGTGGGGGAGGGATGACCCGGGTGAGTTCATGGATGCGTTGAGCCATACCGATGAGTTGGTCTGATCCTGTGCGACGGCACCATGCATCTGCAAAACGCTTACCGGTTTCACGCTCCGCCAACACAGCGGGTACCGGCCAGTTTCTCGCATACAGTTCCTTGGCCAGTACTTCCATTGATTGGGTCTGATCTCGGCGACAGGCGTTGATCTGCAATTTATAGGGTGGTGTCATTAGTGCGGCAGCGAGGATATCTTCTGATTCAGACACAACAGCAAAAAGCGGGTGATGTTCGCTATAGAAAAAGGGGTTTTCCTGCAGGAGAATACTCAACCCCAGCATCAGGTTGAATTCCGATTCTCGAGACACCAACAAGGGTTCTGCCTGTGACAAAAATTCTCGGGCACTGTTGAATTGAGTATATTTGATCATGCTGGACCTTTCATGCAAAATACAGGATTCCGTTTTAACCTGTCTGATTTAAGAACACCTGGCAGATACTCTCTTCAGAATAAATAAAGGGCACAGTCAACCGTACCCTTCTCATTATCAGACAAATTGTTATGACTTTTATTACTCCTGACGCCGCGGGGGCCGTTCCGCCCGGGGTCGAGCCTGGTTCACTCGAACATTTCGTCCTTTGATATCGGAACCGTCCAGAGACCGGATCGCTTCTTCCGCTTCGTTGTCGTCTGCCATTTCAACAAAACCGAAACCCTTGGATCGACCGCTGAATTTATCAGAGATAATGCTCGCGGTTTCGACACCGCCAAATTCACCGAAAACACCCTTCAAGTCATCTTCAGTCACACTGAAAGCAAGGTTTCCTACATAGATATTCATTTCAAATCCTCTTTCAAAATTTTTTACTCTTCCACTAAAAAAAGGCTACCCGAAGGCAGCCTCAAAGATTCTCTGTTAACAGACATTTCACCGGTGCGAACCTGACTCCGCAGTCTATCCCGGCAAAAAAACTATTATTCGACGTCTACGCGATCCGTCAGTTCCTTATTCAGACAATCAATCATCTCGCTGGAAAACTGCAGAATCTGTTCGTCGGAATAACCTTCGGCGCGGAGTTCCTTGAAAAAAGTCTTGGCCAATAATCTGGCTGGTTTGTCTCCGTTTTCTTTGATAAATGGGCTCATATTAACTCCTTTGTCAAAATCAAAATCGTCAATCGCCCATAATTTAAAGCAAACCCTGTGCCAACTCAGTCCCGAATGTCGTCAATACAGTGTAAGTAATTGAATAATAAGAAAAAAAGTAATCCAATCACTGTTTGGAAAACCTGAGTGTAACCCCGTGAAGTGCGTATCAAATGATCCACAGTTGTGGCATGAGTGCTTCATTTTAAAAGGTTTTCGATGCAAATCCCCATTCAAAGGGGGTGCGTAGAACACTACGCAACAGGGAACT
>SWBY01000100.1_pt1 | contig 15529 bp, 12 predicted proteins | sample 4693071 | NCBI WGS metagenome assembly SWBY01 (sample SAMN10267273, study PRJNA491770) | bioreactor metagenome | isolation source: DHS bioreactor inoculated with marine methane seep sediment | place: Japan: Omine Ridge, Nankai Trough | collected 2006-05-06 | reverse complement strand
GAGATTGCCGCCTGAATCTTGAGACGATTCCGGACAATCCCTGAATCAGCCAGCAGGCGTGAGAAATCCTGTTGTGTATATGCCGCAATCCGCGGAATATCCCATCCGTGAAACGCCAACCGGAAATTCTCCCGCTTTCGTAAAATGGTCAGCCAACTCAAACCCGCCTGGAACCCGTCCAGGATCAGGCTTTCGAATAATCGAACATCGTCATGGACCGGATATCCCCACTCGTTATCGTGATAATCCATATAGAGGGAGTCGTTTCCCGGCCAGCCGCATCGGGGTTTGTCTGTAACTATAATGCCACTTTTTTCCATGAAACTTCCTGTCTGGCTGCTTCGAGTGAGCCATTTTGAGATCTGTTTAAAGATGATTCAATGCGCTGAGACTGTCAATCTGCTCAGTGACAAGGTCAGTGATGCGCTGTTCCAGTATTTCAGATTGCTCGGCATAGGCTTTTAAAATAGCGTCCTGAAGATCCCGTCGAATTTTTTCTTTACTCCGTTCCATAATCTTATCCAACCGATTTTCCGAGAACAGAAAAGATGCCAGTGCCCGGGGAATGTGCATGGATTCCGTCCAGCCTTTCAGAGTTTTTTTGCCAAGAATGAGACCCAGGGAGGAAATAACGATTCCGATAAAAAATCCGGCAGCCAGACCGTGGGGTCCGGCAGCCAGCAGAGCTGTGCCGCCGCCACCCAGGATGGCACTGCTGAGTGTTCCTGTCACCAGGGTGCCGATAATGGCAAATGATTGGTACAGGGGATCGTCAATCTTGACGCTGTTGTTTCGTGAATGGGATATGGCGAGAGAGTCGAGATACCGGGTTCCTGTTTCACTGTTGCGAATACCATTATCCAGAAACCATTGAAGAAGGATATCGATTACACGCTGGTTGATGGCGGCTTCCACTTCTCCGGCCCGGATCTTGAGGATAGATTCAAATTCAGGCGTGGTCTGAATCAACTGATTTTCAATCTGCTGTTTAAGATCCCGGACTTTACCGCCATTTCGACTGAACTGCTGGATCAGCGGAAAAACTTCTCTGTCCACCACCAGTCCCGTCAATTCAGAACTTGCCGTCTGAATAAACTGATCCACAATTTGGTTAACGTGCATATGAATCTCAGAAATTTTCTCTTCCTGCTCTGCTTTGATTGCGGTTTGAGCGGTTCGATGCAGATCTTGAATTACCGGCAGCAGAGCGATGCCCTCTCCCACGGCGGATTGGGGGTTGGGAGACGAGAGCAGGCACTGGGGATCCACCTGAAAAATGTCCAGAACAGCTTCACGAACGAACGGCCAGGCGCTGGAACCCCCGGTTAATATAATCCAGTGAATATGATCGAGATTAACATCGCCGGATATCAGAGCGGTTTCCACGGTTTTACGGAACCAGGTGACCAGGTTGACTGGAGAGTTCATCAATTCCGGCGAAACATTCTGTGCACCTGTCATCAATTTTAATAGATCGGCATCCGGATGATAGTGAGAGGCACGATCCATAAACTGATCCCATGTGGCATCTTTAAGGGCACCATAGTACTTCTCACCAACATGCACATGATACGTAAAGGATTCAGAACGATTTCTGTCCATGGTGATTGAGAAGCGTTCCTTAATTTCCCGAGAGATAACCCAGTGAATATAATACGCATTTTCATCACTTTGAATCATTTTCCGCATGCCGGGATTCGTATCTATAAACCACTGATAAAAAAGATCATCGAACAGGCGGCCACCCAGCATGGGATCCCCCCAGGCACACTTGATTTCAAGGCGAAGCATAAACGCGATATCGCAGGTTCCACCGCCAAAATCGATAACCAGCACACCCTGCCGGGTATGAGCGGGTGTAACATCCTGTTTCGCTCCCACATGATGTACCAAAGCGCCAATAGGTTCTTTTACGATGCGGATATCGCCGAACCCGCTATCCCGGGCAATTGTTTTCAGGGTACCTTCAAAATCCGGCAGGACATTGGCCGGTGACCCCACAAGAACATTCATTTCCCCGGGCGATTTTCCTCGGGGCAGTACCGCCTGCTGTTTTAAATAGGTTCCCAGTTCCGTCAGAAATGCGGCGGCATCTGCTCGTGCGGTTTTTGAATGGCTGATATCCGGTTTGAACATCGTTCTCAAACTGAGTTTCTTTTTTTCGGATTTACTGGTGAGCCCCCACTCTTCCTCGGCTTTATCCCCAAACGTTTTAATGAATCGGGATCCATCATCCCGAATTTCCCATAAAATGGATGTTGAAATAGAGGAATTCCCATAAATATGTACGGGTGTTGAACTTAAAAATCCCTGGGTTGTGAGACAGCAATAGGAGTTACTAGTGCCGAAATCGAGTCCGAGATAGTGATCGGAAAAATCCATACCTAACCTCTCTGTTTGGTCAGGCGTCCCTTTTTGATGACCTGCCCATCCTTGATAACCGGGTGCTCAAGTATTCTAAACGGATCACCCTGTTCGATTAATCCCAGAATTTCATACTGCTCATAAAGGCTGTTCTCAAAAGTGCCGCCGGATTCATCATGAAATGTGGAAAACCCTGAGTTTTTGTATTCCTGAATGACTTCCTCAGCGACAGCCGACCGCTGATCCGTTGGTGCTAGAGATAATTTTTGAATCGAACTGATCAGTGGTGCCGGCAAAGCGCTGTTATGGGATTCGGTATCCCCTGGGAGTGCTGTTGTTTTCTGGTGCAGAAGCAGGAGAATATTCAGGTGATATGACAGCCATGACTGCACGGCGTCCCGGGTATTGCTTTCAAGTTGATCCCATCGGATTCGCGCCCGTGGCACGGCCAGTTGCAGCACGAGAATACCTGCCAGATAGACACCGATGCGTTTGATCCGGTGAAGCAGTCCCCGACCAGTGAAATATTTGGTCACACGTCCCCACAGAAGACTGAGAGGGTTTATGCTGGCACCGGCCATGGTCGCAACTTCCAGAATTGTAGCCGCGCCAAACGCGCCCTGAACAACACGGAGTATACGGGGATGCTGAACCAGGTAACCCACCAGCATTAAAAATACCAGGGATCCCGCTGCTCCTCCCAGTATGACGCCGGCATCCCGCATATCCAGAAGGTAATGAAGAAGCGGTCCGCCGGACAGCATTCCCAGAAGGGCACCCAGACAACCCGTGTAGGCCCATGACCTCGATCGCATCTCTAATACCGGTTCCGGGAAAGGAATCTGTAGCGGTATGAGAAGCGCACGAAACTCAAAGGCTGTGCGACGCCGGAAATTATCATCCTGTGCCCGGGAATCAATTTTTCCTAAAAATTCTTCGGAGAGCATCCGATCACAAAGAATGGATTGGACGGTTTCCGAGGCACTGGATAATACGGTTGGGGTCAACGCATCAGCCGCCTGCACGGACTGAATAATCTGACTGGAGCCTTCCGCCGCAATAACGTTCAGGTCTTCCTTGAGATGAATCTTATGTACATTTCTGTTCTCAATCATACTTGAATCTTACCTCTGTAAGCCTTCAGACAATTTCTCATATTTTATCATACCCTCTTGTGAATTGATATGTACCGATTTACCCGGAGGGTTCACTTCGGATACTGAATCCTTCAAAGTGGTTCCGTTTTAAGTTTTGTCTTTCGGGCGAGTTTTGCTATAAAAGACTTATGAAAACGCAATCATACAAATTAAATGCCTTGCTGATAATCACAGGTATTGCATTACTGTGCCTGCCGGAAGTCTCATCTGCCGCAGGTAAGTGGTCGGCATTCTGGGATCGTGAATTTTACGGTGAAGTTGCCGGATTCAATGTGATTGATAATGTTCCTGAAAGAGAAGACCAGTATTATGGTTATTTGACGCTTGTTTATGAAAAACCCGCTCTATTCAAGCATTACTCAACAGGGTTTTTTATAATGCCGGTGTGGTATCACGATCCCACCGGCAACATCCATGGCATCACAGTGGGAATAATGGACCGTTTCTGGCTGGATCCCCAATGCAGAAAGGGTCTTTTTGCAAAATTCCATATCGGAGCTCTTTTTACGGATGTTAAATTCATCGAGAATGATTCCAGGTTTAATTTTTTTGCCAGTGGTGGATTGGGTTATCAATGGGAAGAGCCGGACATGTTTGTTCATCTGGGATTCCAGCACATTTCAAATAATGACAGCCGGTCCCCCAATTTGGGTATCAATGCACTGGGTCTGACTTTCGGATTGCAATTATAGGAAGGGCCTTATTCATGGGCAGTTTGCGCGACGAATTACTGAAAGCAAAACTGGTTTCAAAAAAGGAAGCTAAAAAAGCGAAGCGCACCCAGAGACTCCAGAATAGAAAACGGGATTCCCGGTCTCCGGATTCTCAAAACCATGAAAACCAAGCAACATTTGAAAAGGAAGTGGCAGAGAAAGCAGCGCGAAGTCGGCAGTTTGAAGCTGTTCAGCGCCAGGAAAATGAAGAGAAATCACGGATATTCCGATTACGGGATATTGTTGTGAATTCAGAAGTGCAGGCCGGTATTTCCGGCAATCGGAAATTCTATTTTGTGAACAGCCTCCAGCGGATACCGTGTATGGAGATATCACCGCAGGCGGCCGGAGATCTGCAGAAAGGCCGGTTAGCCATTGTTGGAACTCCGGGGGAAGGAAAAGAAGTAATTCGTATCATCTCTCGTAGCGGGGCCGTCAAACTGTCTGAAGAAGCCCCGGAATATGTCCTTTTTTTTAATCGATAGCGATTGAAAGCAGATCATTGAAAACCGTGACAGAGAAACCCCGCATAAAGAATACCCGGGATAATATGCTTCTGCTCTGGATATTTCTATCCGCTTTTTTTCTGAGAATGATATACATTTTTCAACTCCAGAAATATCCATTTTTTGATTACCCGTTGCTGGATTTTACATTTTTTGATCAACGAGCCAGAGAGATTCTGGCAGGGCAGTTGTTTTCCGGAGATTACTATTTTAATCCGTTGTATTCCTATTATTTGGCTCTCGTATACAAGTTCATCGGATACGATCTCTATTTTCCTCGGTTAATTCAGGCATTTCTGGGCGCATCAAGCACCATTCTGATCTATAATCTGGGAAAATCAATGTGGAATCGGTCTGTGGGATTAATCGCTGCCATCATGGCTGCGCTCTATATCCCTCTCGTGTACTATGATGGAATTCTGATGGCCACAACCCTCATTATTTTTCTGACACTATCTGCATTGAACCTGCTTAATTCATCAGGAAGAACAGGGTCGGGCTGGAAGCATTTTATAGCGGGACTTCTTATGGGACTGGCGGTTCTGGGAAGACCGAATTTACTTCTGGTTGCTGTTTTTTTAGCAGTATGGTTTCTGTGGAAATCACACCCTCCATGGAAAGCAGCCGGAAATTATGTGCTGTTTGTTTTGGGAATCATTGCGATAATTTCACATATCTCCATTCATCATAAACGGGTAAATGATGAATGGGTGCTTGTCGCACCTCATGGCGGCATCAATTTTTATATCGGGAATCATCCGGAAGCCACCGGTGCATATATGTCTATTCCCGGGATCTCCGATGCGCCGGGACAGCAGGTTAAAGATTCAATAATCATGGCGGAAAAAGATATGGGACGACCTGTCTCCGCAGCAGAAGTTTCACAGTACTGGATGGGGAAATCCCGTAAGTTCATGCGCAATGATCCTGCGGCATTCACACGGCTATCACTGAGGAAAATAGCACTTTTTTTCAATTATGCTGAAATTCCCAGTGAGTATGGACTGGATTTTGACAGCCAGTATCTTTCAATCCTTCGCTGGCCGCTTTTCACGTTTGCTATCATTGGTCCTCTTGCGATTCTGGGCGTGATAACAGGGTTCCGCCGGCGACAAGATCTGCTGATGTTATATCTTGTCCTGACAGCAGTGGTTCTTTCAATCGTTCTCTTTTTTGTCCATGCCCGGTACCGTCTGCAGGGAATACCGTATCTCATTCTTTTTGCCGCCGGAGCGGTTTACTGGATTTGGGAAAAGTACAGATCATCACAGTGGAAACTTCTGATTCCGGGATTTCTGGTTCTTTTAGCAGCAGCAGGTTTCACCCGGATGGATCTTGTTCAACAGAACTTTCTACCCGGTCATTACAACCTGGCCAGATCCTGTTATCGGGCGGGTGATCCTGATGGTGCGATTGAACAATTGAATATTATTCTTCAGAATTCGGAATCTGCTAAAACGCGTGAATTTCTGGGAAAGATCTACCTTGAAACTAAACGGTATGACCAGGCAATTACCCAACTGAACCTTGCACTTCAACTGGATCCCTCCATGTATGAAGCGGTGATGGATCTGGGTGTCTGTTATTTTCATATCGGCCGGTATGGTGATTCCAAAAAGGCTTTCCAGAAGGCGGCAACCCTGGACGGCGCTCGGTATGAAGCGCCTTTTAACCTGGGAATGGTTGCACTTCAACAGCTCAATTATGCTGAGGCACGGACCTGTTTCCAACAGACACTTGATACGAATGTTTCCGGTGAAATCCGAAATCAGGTCAATTCGATTCTTCATCAACTGGACCAGGATTTGAACCCGCAAACCGAACCTGTAAAGTGAGTTTGGGGTAATTTCAATGCAGTCTATCGGCAATTACGATATCCTGAGTAAAATCGGTGAAGGAGGCATGGGTATTGTTTACCGGGCAGTGCACCGGAAAACCGGCGAACTGGTAGCATTAAAAACAGTTCTGGCACCTTCGAATGTTCAGTTATCCAGTCTGCGCAGGGAAATTTACACCCTGGCAGAAGTGAATCATCCCGGGATTATTAAAATCCGGGAAGAGGGGTTGCAAAGCGGTATTCCATGGTTTGCCATGGAATTACTGGATGGCAATACGCTTCGGGAAGTTCTGGCTGAGGAAGACAGTCAGTTTTCATTTATTGAAATTATCAATATCATCCGACAGGTATGTATCTCACTGGCATACCTCCACGGTGAAGGTATCCTTCATCTCGACCTGAAACCTGAAAATATATTTATTACACGCGACAACACGCCTAAACTCCTGGATTTCGGTCTGGTCTCACGATTCATGAGTCAGCCTGGCAGGGAAGCCAGTGATTTGGGGCAATATGGTGTCGGCACTTTGGAGTATATGGCTCCGGAGTTGATCCTTGGCCAATTCGTGGATGCCCGGGCGGATCTCTATTCTGTGGGATGCATTCTTTACGAAATCATCGCCGGTCAAACCCCTTATCAGGATGAGGACGTATCCATGATTATACGTCAACAGTTTGAAACCGGATATCAACCACTTTCTGAGATTATTGAGGGTATTCCTGAAGCCCTTCTCGATCTCATCGATCGTTTATTACAGCCCAATCCCGGCAAACGTATGGGATATGCGATGGATGTTGCCGCGACGTTGAATGTCGGCCTGCCGGAATCACCATCTTACAGTACGGTACCCGATCCCCGATCATATCTGTATCGCCCCGGGTTTATCGGGCGGGATAATATCATAGAACAGATGAATCAGTATATCCGGAGCTTTCAAGATGGGAATGGCGCCATGGTGCTTCTGGGAGGTGAAGCCGGTATTGGTAAAACGCGCATTGCCATAGAAATCGGCCGGCATGTTCAAAGCATGAACCACCCGGTTCTTGTAGGAGGTTGTCAACCCTCACTTGCCGCAGGAAAAAATGAGACCGCCCAACATTCAGAACTGTTCCAGGCACTGAAAAAACCGATGCTCACGATTTATGATTATTGCCGTGAGCAGGGTCCTGCGGTCACACGGAAGGTAATTGGGGACCGGAATGGAATCCTGGCACATTACGGGCTTTCGCCTTTGGACACGGATGAATCAGAAGACGATTTTAACGCAGAACTATTTCCTCCTGCAGAAATACGTATTCGTATTTTCCGAATGATTTCCCAGGTGATGTGCGCTTTTATTGATATCAAACCGTCTATCCTGATTCTGGATGATCTTCAATGGGCGGATGAGTTAACTCTGGGTTTTTTAAAATATCTGGCGGATTCCGGGAGGTTGAATCATCGAAAATTGCTGGTCATCGGCACATTTCGTTTTGAGGATGTTCAACTTCCTCTCAGGGATCTCATCGCCTCACCCACGGTCAATATCTTAAAATTGAAGGGATTGGGAAGTCGTGAAGTTGGTTCCATGGTGATGGATATGCTGGCGCTGAACCAGCCGGCGCCCAATTTCTTCCGATACCTTTCCCTGCAATCATCAGGAAATCCGTTTTTTGTGGCTGAGTATCTGAAATCTTCTGTGGAAGATGGGTTTTTGTACCGGAACACACATGGAGAATGGTGTTTTAAATCCGGTGAGCAGATCCATTGTATCGATGATGGAGAGATTCATGTACCATCGTCTTTACGCGAGATACTACTGGGCCGGATTCAGCAGTTATCCCCGGAAATCCGGCGTTGTATTGAGGTTTTCAGTGTTCTGGGTGTTGAGGCTGATGCCCGCATTCTAAAGGACGTTTCCGGGAAGAACGAAGTCGATATCATGGTTTGTCTCCAGGACCTCCTCACTCGTCAGGTCATTGAGGAAACAGATCCCGGTCTGTTCCGGTTTGTACATGACCAGGTACGGATTGTGATTTATGAGGATATGCTCGGGGAGCGGCGTGTCCCCCTGCATCTTAAAGCCATCGAATCGCTTAAACGAGCAGAGAGCAGCAATAAAATGAGGACATTTGCTGAGATGGCGTATCATCTGGAAATGGCTCGGGATCTGATTGGTGCACGTTCATTTTATCTTTCCAGCGCTCGTCTTGCGGTTCAGAAGATTGCGATTCTGGAGGCGAAAAAACTGTATAAAAAATATTTTAAACTTCTGAATGGTCACTCTCCAGAATCCATTATGGTTCGATTGGAATATTGCCGTAATATCATGTCCGATCAGCACAATCTCCAGGATCTTGCAGAGACCCTGGAATCTGTTCTGGAGGCGGCGCGGGAGATCGGGTACAAAAAAGCAGAGGCCGATGCATTAAACGATCTTGCTGCCATTGTCTGGCAATTGGGGCGCCAGGATGATGCCTGGTCCATGGGGATGGAGGCACTCACAATCTATCGCGCGCGCCAGGATCGCCGATCGGAAGCCGGTGCACTTTATAATCTTGGAATTGCTGCCGATGGACAGGGCCACCATGTCAAAGCGGTGGCGAGTTTTCAACAGGCCATTGAAGTATTCCGTGCTCTGGGTGACCGGGTCAATGAGAGTCGAGTAATTACGGATCTGGGGATGGCTTTCATGGGTTTGGGAAATCAATGGGAGGGATTGAAGTTACTGAATCAGTCACTGAGTATTCAGAATGCAGCCGGAGATGTATTAAATATGGGGAGAACCTATGAGTGTCTCGGAGAGGCCGCCCGAAAGGATAAGCGCCCGGCTCAAGCCATCCAATACCTGGAAAAAGCCATGCTGTACCATGAAAAAGTTATGAATCGATCCGGAGAAGGACGTGTTCTGGCTGCCTTATCCACCCTCTATCATGAGGCAGGTGAATATGAAAAAGCCATGGATTCCGGCCATGAAGCCATTACGGTTTTCTCGGAACAAGGAGATTATCGATCCGTCGCCGGTATTCAATTCCGGTTTGCAGAGTTTCAATTGACACAGGGAAACCTGGATGAGTCTCGCCGGCTCTTTGAGGATGCAAATAAGATTTTCGACGAGCTGAACGATCTGGAATTGAAAGGAAAATCCCTCCGGTATATCTCAAAAATCTTCCGATGGTCCGGAACAAACCTCAATGAAGCAGATGACCTGGCCCACGAATCCGATTGTATTTTCAGGAAACTCGGGAATATTATCGAGATTATTGATTGCCTTTTTGAACGCGCTTGTGTGGCTTTTGCCCGGGGAGTTTCCGGACGTGAACATTATGAAGAAGCCCGGAACCTCGCTCAAAAAAACCGATTACTGGAACATTCCCGATGCAGCGATACGCTTCTGATTTTTAAGACGACTCTGGCTCTATTTGAGTCCGGTGGAAAACTGGTCTGTGGTGAATGCCCGGAGTATTTGCCTGCCTCGCAACTTGATTAAACATTTGAACTCCTTTCACTTTTTATATACTATCCCTATAAGGGTTGAATCTTGACGGAGGAACCGAATTGTGAAAACTTTAAGACAAGAAGAGTTAAAAAAGCTGGGAAAGAACATTCGCCGACTACGAAAATCCAGGGGTTTGAATCAGACTTCGCTGGCAAATTCAGCGAAAACACGTCCGACAACAATTTCTTCTATTGAAAATGGGATCAATCTCAATCCGGGATGGGATCTCCTGGGCCGGGTTGCCAATGTTCTGGATACCACAATCCATGACTTGACTCTGCCGGAAATTGACCTGTCAGAAGTTGAGAAGAAACGAAAACTTGCTCCAAGCCTTTCGGATCTTATTCGTCGACAGAAGGAACTTCTGGCTTTGGGTGAGCCTCGGATCAGTTCCAATGAAATGGATTGGATGGCGGAAATGCCTATTGAGGAAAACATGAAGATGAGTGCTGAAAAGTATCTTATTATTCTAAGGCATTACCGGTTGGTATCAAAGGGTATCGCCTGATTCAGAGTCCGGCCTGTTCTCTGTTTGACAGACTCCTGGTGAATTGAATTCCGGAGGTTAAGTATGATTTTGGAGCGTATCATCGTTGGTCCTCTGGAGGTCAACTGTTATATCCTCGGCTGTGAGGAAACGCGGGACGTCTTTATTGTGGATCCCGGTGATGATTTATCCGCGATTCAGGACACGATCACCGATCTGAAAGTAACTCCCCGAGGGATAATCAATACCCATGGGCATATCGATCATGCCGGTGGTGTGGCCGAGTTGATGAAACATCTCAACCTGCCATTTTATATTCATCGGGATGAAATGCCGGTATTGCAGGCTCTGGATACCCAAAGTAACCAGTTCGGTTTATTTTTTTCCGGGATCCCCGAGCCCACGGGTTTTCTTGATGATGACCAGATGCTTGAAATTGGTGAGAAGCAGATTCGGGTCATACATACACCCGGGCACAGCCCGGGAGGTATCTGTCTGTTGTGTGAAGATTGCCTTATTTCGGGAGATACCCTCTTTTCAGGATCCATCGGACGGTCTGATCTTCCCGGCGGCAATGGATATCTTCTTATTGACATGATTAAAACAAAACTCCTGATACTTCAGAAAAACACACGGGTCTATCCCGGGCATGGACCGTCATCCACCATAGAACGTGAGATACAGTTCAATCCATTCCTGAAATAACAATGTGATAAATCTTCGGTCAGGCCCCAGCGGATTGGAATAAAGGCAGCATTTCAGTTTCAAGAGCCTGCATCTGACACTCAAATTCCTGATGCGTAATTTCACCCCGAAGCTGTTTCAGAACAAGTTTGATACTTCGGTTACCGAATTTACGGTCATCTTCACGCTGTAAATCCTCAACAGGGATAGGATTACGAATCCGAATAACCGGTACTTTGTACCTTGAAACCTTACGGTTTTGCTTAAGATAACTCACGCCACACCCCCACAACAATACCACAGATTCGTAACGAATCCGGGGATAGAGGAATATCCTCATAGGCCGGATTTTCAGGATGAAGCACCCAGTGTGCACCGTCTGCTTTTATCAGACGTTTCACCGTTGCATCACCATCAATAACCGCGGCAACGATCTGGGACTCCTCTGCGGAATCCTGCTGCTTTATTATGCAGTAATCACCATCCAATATACCGGCCCCTGCCATACTGTCACCATTTACCCGAAGAGCAAAATGCGGGTGACTACCAAAAAAGGCTCTTTGAACAGGAAGCTCTCCTTCAAAATTTTCAATGGCATCCATCGGGATTCCAGCGGAAATGCGACCGAGAATCGGAATACCGGGAATCAGGGAACCCAAAATCTCCAGTCCACGGGAAGCTCCTGTGCGCCGGCGAATATATCCTTTAACTTCCAGTTTGCTGAGATGCACCTGAACCGTACGAAGGGATCGAAAGTGGAATTGGGAACAAATTTCCCGGATAGTCGGTGGGAACCCCCGACTGGTGATGAACTCACGAATGAATTCCAGTATCTCTTTTTGCCGGGCTGTTAATGTCTGTTTCATGCTTTCCTCCCGCTCATGTTTTGAAGGTAGCATACAAATGTATGCCTGTCAAGAAAAGACAGGTCACCCGTCGCGGGATCCGCAAAAAGGGAGATGTTTTGTTTTACTGAGGATTACCCTTCGTGCTTGTAAATATGGACATCCTGTTGTGGGAATGGAATATTGATGCCTTCCTGATCGAACCGTTTTTTAATGGTTTCGGTGACGTCAAACTTCACATTCCAATAATCCTGTGATTTGACCCAGGGTCGTACTGCGAAATTCACACTGCTGTCAGCCAGTTCCATAACAGCAATGGTGTAGGCGGGATCTTTCAGTATCCGCTCATCATTTTCTAAAATCTCCGCCAGTACTTTTTTCACCTGGTCAAGATTGTCATTGTATCCGCAGCCGGCAATCATATCCACTCGCCGGGTATCTTTGGCGGAATAGTTCGTGATATTTCCGGAAGTGACATTTGAATTTGGAATGATAATCACTTTGTTGTCGGGTGTATTCAGGGTTGTGTTGAAGATATGAATATTTTCAACGGTACCCGATGTGCCGCCTGCTTCCACATAATCCCCCAGTTTGAAGGGTCTGAAGATGATGATCATCACCCCGGAGGCAAAATTGGACAGGGATCCTTGAAGGGCCAGTCCGATGGCTAATCCGGCGGCGCCGAGAACAGCAATGAACGAGGTGGTCTGAATACCCACCTGACTCATGGCTGCGATGATGACAATGGCAAGTAACGCAAAGTAAGTAAGGTTTCCGGTAAAGGAAATGATCGTCTCATCAACCTCTGCTCTGACCATCATTCGTCTCATGAGTTTTTGGATCATCCGGGCGATAAAGCGACCGACCACGAGAATAACGATGGCGATGATCAGTTTGAATCCGAACTGGGTGATGAGTTCCAGTGCTTTTGGGAGTAGCGCTTGTAAATTCATGGGTACCTCCTTCAGGTGAGTTGTGATTAATTAATTGGATTATAGCGATTTATAGTAAATGTAAGCAAAATTTCCCCTGTACAGCGGTGGGCCCGCCCCCGGATCCCGGTTTCCCGAATTCCAGTAAGCGGGTTGCTTTGGTAGGATGACCGAATTGGAGAGTTTGGCTCTCGTTCGGTTTGGTGGGCTGGGTACGTGGTAGGACAATTTTGGAAGGAAAGAATCACCTTCTAAGCCAAACCGTAATTCTTACCAATCTTCTATTGCAATCCACGTGCCAACTCCTCAAAAAAATATTTTCTCTTATTTTTCAATAACTTATAAAAATGACAAAATTTATCATCATGCAAAAATTGTCACTGTTCTGCCAAATTCCGGGATGGGGGGTGAAAAATTTGCACGTCCGTGATTTTACAAAAGTGACATCCTGCTTCAGATATTTTTCACAATCAGATATTTTCCCAGGGCCAGATATTTTAGTGCTGAGTTTTCCAGGACGTAGAATGCTTCCGACGGAAGGTTGACCACGGGATCGCCGTGAAGGTTCAGGGAGGTGTTGAGGACGCCGCCGATGCCGGTAAGATCCTGGAACTGTTCAAGCACCTCGTAGTAGCCGGGGTTCATCCCACGCGTGAGAATCTGGGGGCGGATAGTACCATCGGCCTGATGGGTGGCGGCTTTGATTTCATGGCGGTGTTCGGGGACGGTTTCGAAGGAGAGAATCATATAGGGGGAAGGAATATTCTTTTCATTGGTGAGGTATTTATCGGCAGCGGTATCCAGGATTGTTCCGGCAAAGGGCATCCAGAAATCCCTGCATTTGATCATGGCGTTCAGTTCCTGAATATTGTCGATACGGGATGGATTGGCCAGGATTGACCGGTTCCCCAGTGCACGGGGTCCATATTCCATCCGGCCGGTACACCGGGCAACGATTTCACCTTCAGCCAGAAGTTCAGCCACTTTCTGATGGATATTTTCGGGGGTTTCCACGGTGTATCCGTCCTGGGAAAAGGTTGAGACATACTGTTCGATTTTGTCAGTGATGTCCTCGCCCCAGTACACATCGGTCATGGGTGAGATGTGCGGATCGGTTCCCCGGGTTTTCTGTTGTGCCAGTGATCCCAGGATTCCAGCGCCGATGGCAATGGAGTCATCACCGGCGGCAGGAAACCAGAATGCGTCCTGAATTTCGGGAAGTTCGATAATTTTCTTATTGGCTTTCACATTCAGGAAGATGCCGCCGGCAGCGGCGATCCGGTTTAATTGATGATGCCGTGCGTTATTCTGCACCCATCCGGCGAGGAGTTCTTCCAGAAGTTTTTGAATGCCGTAGGCCAGGTAATCGAACCGGGTTTGTTTGAATGTTTTCCAAAGATAATCCACCAGGGTGTCACCGGCATAGCCGCAGGTGTTCCGGTATCCCAGTCCATCCAGTTTCCACAGTTTTCTGTATTTTTCCAGAACCGGTTTTGCTCGTTCTTTATCGCCCCAGGGAGCCATGCCCATGACTTTGTATTCATCCTGCCAGGGCGCCATACCCATAAACTTGGTTGTTCGTGAGACCAGTCCGCCCAGAGAATGAATGGAGGGAATACGCAATTTGCATTCCAGAGAATAGCCGTCTCCGATCCAGACAGATCCGCAATCACCGTCACCGTTACCGTCGGCAGTGAACACCAGGGTTTTCTCCCGCCAGGGGGACATGTAATAAGCGGCTGCGGCATGGCATTCGTGATGATCGTAGTACACCAGTTTGTTCCGGGGGATTCCCATGGCCTGGAAAAAGGGAAGATACCGGTTCATGAACTGACGCCGCCGGATCCAGCCCAGGCTGTGGATATAAAATTGTTTCAGCCAGTCGGATTCCACAACTTTTATAGGCAGGAGCCGGGATGCCATGGACACTATCCGGGTGGTTTTCCGATACTCCCCCGCCTGGGCTTTGTTGGAATCGAACATCTCACATCGGGTGCCGATGGCCACCTGATCGATATCTTTCGATTCCACACCACCGATTTCCATCACTTTTTTAATGGATAATTCCGGGAAAGCTGCGCTGAACTTCACCCGGCTCAACCGTTCCTCAGGAACAGCAGCCACCAGTTCCCCGTCCCGGAAGAGACAGGCGCTGGAGTAATGGCTCATATTGATTCCCAGAATGTGTGTCACGTCACAGCCTCACTCAAATCATCACAAGATTCACAACGGGGCGCATCAATGCAACCCGGAAAATCAGGACGGTATCATACCCCGATTGACATGGCAATTTCGAGGGTTCACGTTGGCCGGAAAACCCGCAGAAAAACCATATCAAAGGCAAATCCAAACCACCTTGAAAAGGGTCAGGGGTTACCGGTCAGCGGAAGATACATCGCAGAAGGATCAGGTCAGCAGCATTCCCACCCACACGTGACGGCTTCATGGTTGTTCCGGACGATATCAACGGCATCACCTCCGTAGCTGCTTTCGGCCGAAAGCAGACATAATCAGTCTATATCCGG